>Ga0228609_1001046_pt1 | contig 11644 bp, 9 predicted proteins | sample 10DmetaG_FD_190068 | JGI IMG/M metagenome (GOLD analysis project Ga0228609, IMG submission 190068) | Seawater microbial communities from Monterey Bay, California, United States - 10D | ecosystem: Environmental > Aquatic > Marine > Coastal | place: USA: California | collected 2016-11-10 | reverse complement strand
AAAAGGTGATAATCGTATTCAAGAAATTTTCTATTGCTTAGAGTTCATCATTAAGCATAGAATTCATATAGTTCGATACAGATATAGAAACCCTTCTAAAAGTTTTCATATAAAATAAGAATTAATCGTTGATTTTAAGAACAGCCATGAATGCACTTTGCGGAATTTCAACATTTCCTACTTGTAGCATTCGTTTTTTACCCTTCTTTTGTTTTTCGAGTAGTTTTCGTTTTCTCGAGATATCTCCCCCATAACATTTGGCGGTCACATCCTTTCGCATGGCACGGATATTTTCTCGTGATATCACCTTGGCACCAATAGCTGCTTGAATTGGAATCTCAAATTGATGTCTTGGAATTAACTCCCTCAATTTTTCACAAATTTTCTTTCCAAATTCATACGCTTTATCACGATGAATCACCGCAGAAAGTGCATCTACAACCTTGGCATTCAATAAGATATAGAGTTTTACAAGAATACTCTGCCTATATCCTATCGGGTGATAGTCAAAACTTGCGTATCCTCTGCTCACACTTTTAAGTTTGTCATAAAAATCAAAAACTACTTCAGCCATTGGCATTTCAAAAGTCAACTCCACTCGGTTTGAAGTGAGGTAAACCTGATTTTTTAAAATTCCTCGCTTATCAATGCAAAGCGACATGATGGACCCTACATAATCTGCAGAGGTAATTACTTGTGCGTTGATGTATGGTTCTTCTACCCGATCCAAATAATTAGGTTCTGGTAAATCGGTTGGATTGTTGACAATAACGATCTTATCAGGGTCTTTTTTAAGATACGCATGATAACTCACGTTAGGAACAGTTGTAATAACGGTCATTCCAAACTCTCGTTCCAAACGTTCTTGGATAATTTCCATATGAAGCATTCCTAAAAAACCACATCGAAAACCAAACCCTAATGCAGCAGAGCTTTCGGGCTCGAATACCAAACTCGCATCATTCAGCTGGAGCTTACTCATGGAATCTCTTAACTCTTCAAAGTCTTCTGTATCCACTGGATATATTCCAGCAAATACCATTGGCTTAACATCTTCAAATCCTTGAATTGCCTCTGGGGTTGGATCTTTAAGAAGCGTGATGGTATCACCCACTTTAACTTCTTTGGCTTCCTTAATTCCAGAAATGATATAACCAACATCTCCTGTTTTGACTACTTCTTTTGGTTCTTGTTCCAGTCGAAGTACGCCAATTTCGTCAGCAAAATAACTTTTTTGGGTATTGATAAATTGAATATTATCTCCTTTATTTAACTCTCCATCAAGTATTCTGAAATATGCAATAATTCCTCTGAATGGATTAAATACCGAATCAAAAATAAGTGCCTTCAATGGAGCATTTGGATTGCCTTTAGGTGAGGGAATTTTATTAATTATAGCAGAGAGTATTTCTTGAACACCCATTCCTGTTTTGCCACTGGCAGCAATAATATCCTCTCTTTCACACAGAATAAGCTCCTCAATCTGATCCTTCACTTCTTCGGGCATTGCACCTGGAAGATCCATTTTATTCAGAATTGGAATTATTTCAAGCTCGTGTTCCAATGCTAGATAAAGATTAGATATAGTTTGGGCTTGAATTCCTTGGGCTGCATCTACAATAAGAAGAGCACCTTCACAGGCAGCAATACTTCGGCTCACTTCGTAGCTAAAATCTACATGTCCAGGTGTATCAATTAAATTCAATACATACTTTTCTCCTTCATGGGTATAATCCATTTGAATGGCATGCGATTTAATGGTGATACCACGCTCACGCTCAATGTCCATATCATCCAAGGTTTGCTCTTTCATATCACGATCACTTACTGTGCCAGTTGTTTGAAGTAATCGATCTGCGAGGGTGCTTTTACCGTGGTCGATGTGTGCGATTATGCAAAAATTTCGGATGTGCTCCATTTAGGGTTGCGAAAATAAGATTATTAATACTTGTTAAGTTAGAAAATATCAATTAAATAACATTCAAAACACCACATTGTTTATTGCATCTTATCTATTGATTTTGTGGTACTTTTTGTTGTTTAATAAACAAAATAATTCATCATTTTTTAATTCGATATTTATTAAGCAGGTATTATGATATAAATCTTATCTTTGCGGGCTTTAATAAAATTGCAAAAACAAATAGAAAAATAATCTTATGGGATCAATCATGATTTACATGCCAATAGCAATGGCAATTCTAGGACTTCTTTACATGACTTACAAGAAACAATGGGTCATGAAACAAGACGCAGGTGACGGAAAAATGAAAGAAATTGCAGACCACATTTACGAAGGTGCATTGGCGTTTCTTAAGGCAGAATATAGACTTCTTGCTTATTTTGTGGTAGGAGCAAGTGTTGTTCTTGCTGGTATTGCGTTTTTTGTTCCAACGACTGACTATCTAATCATTCCTGCATTTGTCATAGGTGCTGTTTTTTCTGCACTTGCTGGTAACATGGGAATGAAAATTGCTACTAAAACAAATGTTCGAACAACACAAGCTGCTAAGACTAGCTTACCTAATGCCCTGAATATTTCTTTCGGAGGTGGAACGGTTATGGGTCTTGGTGTTGCAGGACTTGCTGTATTAGGCTTAACCTTATTATTTATTTTATTCTTCAACGTATTCATGGGTGGTGTTTGGACATCTACTGCAGATATGACCGTAGTACTCGAAACACTTGCTGGTTTTTCTCTAGGAGCTGAATCCATTGCTCTATTTGCTCGTGTTGGTGGAGGTATTTATACCAAAGCTGCCGATGTTGGTGCGGATTTGGTAGGTAAGGTAGAAGCTGGTATTCCTGAGGATGATCCTCGTAACCCAGCAACTATTGCTGATAATGTGGGAGATAACGTTGGTGATGTGGCTGGAATGGGTGCTGATTTATTCGGTTCTTACGTTGCTACTGTACTTGCAGCTATGGTATTAGGAAACTACGTCATTAGTGACATGGGCGGATCTGTTTCAGATATTTTTGGCGGAATTGGACCTGTTCTACTTCCTATAGCTATTGCTGGAGCTGGAATTATTATTTCAATTATTGGAACTTTCCTTGTTAAAATATCAAGCAACGATGCAAAAGAAGCCGAGGTACAAAAAGCATTAAATATTGGTAACTGGACTTCTATATTTCTAGTATTGGTTGCTTGTTACGGGCTAGTTACATGGATGCTACCCGATACCATGCAAATGAATTTCTTCGGTGAAGGACTAAAATCAATTAGCTCTTCTCGTGTTTTCTTTGCTACTGTAGTTGGTTTGATTGTAGGAGCAGCTATTTCCTCATTCACAGAATATTACACAGGTCTTGGCAAAAAACCAATCTTAAAAATTGTACAACAATCAAGTACTGGTGCTGGTACAAATATTATTGCTGGACTTGCAACAGGTATGATATCTACTTTTTCATCAGTATTATTATTTGCTGGTGCTATATGGGCTTCATACGCGTTTGCAGGATTTTACGGTGTTGCTCTTGCGGCATCTGCTATGATGGCAACTACTGCTATGCAGTTAGCTATTGATGCTTTTGGACCAATTGCTGATAACGCAGGAGGTATTGCAGAAATGAGCGAACAAGAACCTATTGTTCGAGAAAGAACAGACATTTTAGATTCTGTTGGAAATACAACTGCTGCTACTGGAAAAGGATTTGCTATTGCTTCTGCTGCACTAACTTCATTGGCTCTGTTTGCAGCTTATGTAACTTTCACAGGTATAGATGGTATTAATATCTTCAAAGCTCCTGTACTAGCAATGCTTTTTGTGGGTGCGATGATCCCTGTAGTATTCTCTGCTCTTGCGATGAATGCTGTTGGTAAAGCTGCCATGGAAATGGTGGAAGAAGTAAGACGTCAATTCAGAGATATTGCTGGTATCATGGAAGGTACTGGTAAACCAGACTATGGTAAATGTGTCGATATTTCGACTAAAGCTTCACTTAAAGAAATGATGCTACCTGGTATATTGACCATTGGTTTTCCAATTGCTGTAGTGGTAATTGGTAAACTTGTTTATCCTGAAAACAATCAACTCGTTGCAGAAATGCTTGGAGGATATATGGCTGGAGTTACTGTTAGTGGTGTACTTTGGGCTATTTTCCAAAACAATGCTGGTGGTGCATGGGATAATGCCAAAAAATCATTTGAAGCAGGTGTTGAAATTAATGGTGAAATGACTTTTAAAGGCTCTGATGCACACAAAGCTGCCGTTACTGGTGATACTGTGGGGGATCCTTTTAAAGATACTTCTGGACCATCAATGAATATCTTGATTAAACTTACGTGCTTAATTGGTCTAATCATTGCTCCAATACTTGGAGGACACTTATCGAATGATTCTCATGAAGAAGCTACTGAAGAAACTTCTATTCAATCTGAGAAAAAATCATCTTGCTGCAGTGAAAAAAACGAAACAGTAGCATATCAGGATGCTATCATAAAATAAAATGAGACACAGGCTAAACACTACTCCGTTAAATATGGATTCATTGAAATCCACACTAACTAAGTGTTTAGCCTGTATTCTATTTATCACTTCATCTACTGCTTTTAAAGTTAAAACTATCCCATCATTCGGTGATGGTTTTGAAGATAAAGATGGTAAAAAGTTAATTACCATCAAATCCGATGAATTTAAGTCATTCACACGACGTGTTCATCAAAACATCTCTTACGAATTAGGTCAAGATACAATCCCTTTTAAAACATTCTCTATGGCGTTGAAGGGTTATATGCATCTGAAACATACACAAGAATTATCAGATACTCAATACCTAACAATTATTGATTTTTCAAAGTACTGCAACAATAAACGTTTGTGGGTACTGGACTTGGTTCACCAGACTGTAAAGTTCAATGAATGGGTTGCTCATGGCAAAAGAAGTGGTAACGATTATGCTACTTCATTCAGTAATCAATACAGCAGTAAAAAAAGTTCGCTTGGATTCTATATTACAGGTGGACCATATTACGGCAGAAACAACTTATCGCTTAAATTACACGGTTTAGAAAAAAACTACAATTCCAATGCATTCTCACGTGGAATTGTAATTCATGGTGCTAATTATATTTCGAAAAATATTGTTAATCGCAATGAACGAATTGGACGAAGTTTTGGATGTCCAGCTGTATCAAAAGCTTCCAATAAAAAAATAATCAATACTATTAAAGGAGGTAGTTGTCTTTTCATCTACCATCCTACTTCCTATTACATCAATAATTCTAAGATTCTAAATACCGAAATTTACCTTACTGTTGAAGACTTGGTAATTTAATTCTTATAACTTTGCTTAAGCATGGGTAGGGCTAGTCATCTTAGAACATTCTTTTTCGTACTCATTTCATTGGCTTTTTTTGGTTGCAAAAAACAACCCATCATCATTGAATCAGAGGACATTAAAATCGTTCTCACAGAGGACTCACTTGCCTACTATATCGAAAATCAATTCAATGAGTCTATTGAAATAATATGTGATGATTACCTCGTTTTTAAAGACACATTAAAGCACATTTATTTGAACAGAAATAATAAACCCTTATGGTGGAACGCTCTAAGAGGAGACAGCTCCAGCTGGGCCTCTTTAGAAAATACCTTTCGATATAGCCAAAAGCATGGTATGGACACTCACTACTATTTCTTACCAATAGTAGATTATTATCGCAAACAAATTGACTCAATGAGTTCTAGTAAGGAGGCCTACCAAATATTGGCATCTTGTGAGTTGATTATTTCCAACTCCTTTATCCGCATGTATGAAGATGTAGCAAATGGACGTACTAGACCAAGAGATGTTTTTGGCAAGTCATATCTCCTACCACTTAACAATATCAAAGACCTCGACTACGTATCGTTTCTTAAAGAAAGAGATAAAATAACTACCCTTGACCAATTGCATGAGGATGACACCACCTACCAAGAGCTATTAAAAGTTCTCCATATTGAACAAGATAAAATCAATAAATTAAAGAGTAGTAAAATTGATTTTTCTAGCCATCCCAAAATTGAACGTGGAGATAGTTTGCCTATAATTTCTGATATCATTAGCAAGCTCAAAGAAAAAAATCTCCCAGATACCACAATTCACCAACTTAAAGACACGCAAGTTTACACAAGAAAACTTGAGCGATACATCCGACAAATTCAAGAAAAATACAGCTTAACACCAGATGGTATTATGGGGTACAAGACTTATCAAGTTATCAATGCTACTCCCACAGACTACATCCAACAAATACAAGCAAACTTAGAACGACAACGGTGGTTTAATATGCCAAACAAACGTCCATTTGTTTACATTAATCTACCAGAATACATCATCAATCTAAACTGGGAAGATAGCACCCGATCATTCAAAGTCTGTATTGGCAAAAACCTTCCTGACAACTACGAAACACTGGTTCAGAACTACACCGATAGCGGTAAAGTTCATAAAATTCCAAAGAATATGGAAACACCACAAATTGCCAGTGAGATTACTTATTTGGTAATCAATCCTACATGGACGATTCCATTCAGTATTATTCGTAACGAAATGTGGTGGAAGTTGATTAGAGACCCCGAACATTTAAGTAGAACAGGACACAAAGTTTATTTTGGTGATTCACTCATTAATGGAGACACCATTAATTGGGCAAGAATCGATAAAATGAAAATTCCCTACCAAATTGTTCAAGACCCGGGACCAAAAAATGCACTGGGAACGGTAAAGTTTATGTTCAATAATCCGTTCAGTATTTATCTGCACGATACACCAAATAAACGAGCCTTTAAACGTACACAGCGTGCAGTGAGTCATGGTTGTGTTCGGCTAGAGGATCCCATCCTATTTGGAGAATTCATGATGCAGAATAGCAAGGAGTATAATCCTGATGATTTTAGAATCATGATGGGGCTAGCACCCTTGGACGAAAAACGCTTAGAAGACTATGATCCAGAAGATACTACTGCACTTATTCAACCACTTGAGGAGACCACGTTCCTCAGACTAAATAAGTCAATGCCATTGTATTTTGATTATCGGACCGTCTATTTTGACCGAGATTGGAATGCACACCAGTGCTATGATATCTACGATGAGAATAAGCTCATTCTAAGAGCAATGAAACGACTCTAAATCTAATTAAGAATATTACCAGTAGATATCCCAAATGATACGGACCTTAAATTAGGATCATTAGCTGATTTGAAAATTCCGTTTGGAAAATACTTTCCATAAAAAATTAATCCTTTATAACCCAACTGCACCTCATAACCCATATTGAATTGATTTAAGCCTATATCTCTCTTCCCTCTTCGTTTGTATTTTAAACCATCATCACGCCATTTTTGGCTAAGTGTAGATCTCATTGCATACATAAAATTTACTCCTGATACAAAATGAAGGTCCTTCTTTTTATTCTTTCTCAACGCAAAATTTAAATTAAGCATCAAGGGTACAGTTACATAAGAATTCGTCACCCAATTCTTATCAAAGTCGATTGTTGCAGACTCATCCGTAATTAATAACCCATTTTGATCACTGGATAAAGAAATATCATTTTTTAGTCTGTAATGATAATCATCAAAACCTACACCATATATCAAACGTAAACGATCTTTACTTAATTTGAGTGATTGCTCTACAATATTAATTTGAACATTGAACGATTGAGCGGGACTTATTTCTAAAAGCGGAAAATTATTGTCAGACCCCAAGTCGCCAGATTCATTTATCCAGTTTGTCCAGCCAGCTTTAATATTTAACCAAGACGTAATTACATTCTTGGATTCATCTCCTTCAATAAGAAGTAATTCTTTAGTGACCCCTGTTTCGGTTGAATCTACATTTTTAGTGATAATACGCGTTTTACCTATTTGAATGGTGTCTGCCTCCTCTACTTGTGCCAATGAAGGTATAGAAGCAAGCAAAGCACGAGAAATGATAAAAGTGATGATTAAATTTTTCATGAGTATTAATTTTTATTTTTAAAGGGTTGAAAATATGCCATGGCGATGTATCCTTCACTTTCAAAGTGAATATCCAGTGTCGAATTTCGACCCTCAAATTTAGGTTTAATTTTCAAGTTTGGGTTTTTCATCTTTTGGACAATATTATTTGTTTTATTCCTTATACGTCGAATAGGATGATTAGTTACAAACGCTATTAATTTTCCTCCAGTCTTGAGCTCCAAAGGAAGTTCATTTTTTAAAAGTTTACCCCTATTCATCATCTGCTGAACAGCTATATAATCAGGTGCATCTGGATGATCCACTACTAAAAATTTGTCCTCCAAAAAATGCACTATTTTATCGTTTCGTTCTTTTGAATCTTCAATAATTGGAATTGTTTTATTTGTCTTTTCAGTAGATTTTAGGAATACAACTTGCTCGATTGAATCTAATAAGTTACTTGATTGATTTGACTCAAAATAAGTTTCGTGGATAGCCTTTTCTACTTCATGAACTACTTTTTTATGTTCTAAAATTGGTTTTTCAATAGATTGAATATCAATAGGTTTATCCCATCGAACTAGCTCATTATCTGATAGTTTTGATGGCCAAAATACAATCACCATAATCCCAAATATGATAGAAGCAGCAACTCCTAAAAATGGGATAATTCTCCTGCGAGATAGTACCTCGGGCTTTAACAAGCTCGCTTTATTGTGAAATTTTAGAGATTGATCAGTCTGAATGATGGTTTGCTTGAATAGATTCCATTGCTTGAAAAAGAATTCATCTTCTTCAATTTGCTCCATGACTGATAGCTCATCTTTTCTGCTCAAATTACCCTCCAGCAATTCAACCATTATCCATTCATAATTTTCATCATTCAGTTTCATAATATCATTCATTCTAATCTGGAGATGTATGCTTTAATTTTCTTTCTAGCCCTATGAATATTCACCTTCACTTGACTTTCAGTCATGCCCATTATTTTCCCTATACTTCGATAATCATAACCCTCAAAATCTCGTAATAAAAGCACACTTTTTTGTTGTTTTGGTAACTCATGAAGAGCCTTGTTGACATAGTCCATCATATTATTGTATTCTTTTTCATCAGAGATTACTGAACTTGCATTTTCAAGATTAATAAAACGTTTATTTCTTCGTGTAACATCTATCATTTCGTGGTATGCTGTCTTGTATAAACAGGCTTTAACTGTTTTGAATTCAATGTGTTCAATTCTAACCCATAGCTTTTCAAATGTATTCTGAACAATATTTTCAGCTTCAAATTCATCATTCAAATTTTTTATAACAAACCGGAATAGAGCATCTGCATGTTCGTTCACACATTCATTATATTCTTTGGTTGTCATAATCTAGCTTTACCTCAATTCTATTTATTTAATACGATAGGAATCAATAAAAGTTACACTTTACTTAAAAAAATAGTATACTTTGAAATCACAATATTTTTTCAGGCTAATCATAAGATTACCTTTGCTTCATGAGTGAATGGTTTAAAACATGGTTTGATAGTGAATACTATCATTTACTATACAAAGACCGAAATCATACCGAAGCTGAAAACTTTATCAAAAAAATATACAGACACCTCGCCCCAATTCCCAATAAGATTATCCTTGATCTAGCTTGTGGTAAAGGCCGACACAGCATTCAACTAAATAAAATGGGTGCATTCGTAGAAGGTTGTGACTATTCGGAAAATAGCATACAATACGCTAAGAAATTCGAAAATGATCACTTGCATTTTTACACGCATGATATGCGTAACAAGTTACCTAAATCATATGATTATATCTTCAATCTATTTACCAGTTTTGGGTACTTTAAAACATTAGATGAGCATCAACAGACACTCCAGCACATCTACAATGGACTGACCGATAAAGGAACATTCATCTTTGACTTTATGAATACGGAATATGTCTTAAATCATCTAGTTGATGAAGAAATCGTTCAAAAAGAATCCGTCCAATTTCATATTAAAAGAGAACTCATTGATGGATTTATCACCAAACATATTTCTTTTGAGGAAAATGGGAATGTCCATCAATACAAAGAAGAAGTAAGAGCACTTCATCCAAATGAATTGATTAAAATGATGGAAAAATGTGGTTTTTCTGTTCAAGAAAAATTTGGGAATTATCAATTGGCTCCCTTTGATTTGCAATCATCTAAACGGTTTATTTTAATTCTGAGCAAGTGATTGAATCTCTTATAAATATTGATCAACGATTATTTATCGTCATTCACAGTGACCTTGCAAACACATTGTTTGATGGGTTAATGCCCATTATTCGAAATGCAAAAACATGGATACCACTATACATCGTTTTTATCTATTTTATTTTCAAAAAGTATAAAACACAAGGGTTTTATATTTTACTATCAACTATTATCATTGTTGCCCTAACTGATCAGTTTTCTGCTGGATTCATGAAGCCCTATTTTGAGCGACTACGTCCTTGCCACGAGCCATCACTAACACAATACATCAGAGGCTTAATAGGCTGCGGTGGACAATTTGGTTTCATCTCCTCTCATGCTACTAATCACTTTGGCTTGGCTGTTATTTTTAGTTGGTTCTTCAAAAAATCATTAAACTTTAATTATTCAGCTTGGGTATTTTACACCTGGGCAGGACTCATATCATTTGCCCAAGTATACGTTGGGAAACACTACCCTAGTGATGTTCTAGTTGGTGCAATTTCAGGAATATTCATCGGTTGGGTTATCCTAAGTGGACTTCAAAAAATTATGAAATCAAACTAAATTATGTTCCAAGAAAAAGCTCTATCTATTCTAAAGTCTGGTAAAAATGTGTTCCTTACTGGAAGTGCAGGTACCGGTAAAACGTATACTTTAAATGCCTATATCCAATGGCTTAAAGAACACAAAGTCCCTGTTGCTATTACTGCAAGTACAGGCATTGCTGCTACCCATATGAATGGTACAACCATTCACTCATGGAGCGGAATCGGAATAAAGAATACGCTTACCCATAGCGATTTAAAATCCATGCAAGGCAAGCAATATTTGACAAAAAATATCTCTAAAACCCATGTATTAATCATCGATGAAATATCCATGCTTCATCGCAATCAATTGGATATGATCAACCAAGCGTTGAAATATTTGAAAAATTCTGCTCAACCCTTTGGTGGCATGCAAGTCGTGTTTGCAGGAGACTTTTTTCAACTTCCTCCCGTGAGCAAGGAATCAATACCTAGCCGCGAAAAATTTGCCTTCATGAGTAAGGCATGGGTGGAAGCTGCTCCTGTGGTATGTTACTTAACTGAACAATATCGTCAAACTAAAAACGAATTAAATACCATTCTTAATCAAATCAGAGGCAATGAAATTGATGAATCTGGGGTTCAATTACTTCAGGAAACTCGTTTCAATGAGCACACCATAGAACCCACCAAGCTATATTCTCATAATGCCGATGTTGATGCCATGAACGAAAAAGAATTGGGGGAATTGGAAGAGGAAAAATGGGAGTTTTTTGCAACAAAAAAAGGAAACCAAAAAATGATGGATTCCTTCGTGAAATCTCTGATTGTTCAAGATAAACTCATCTTAAAAAAAGGAGCTAAAGTTATGTTCCTAAAAAATAACCATGAACGAGCCATTATGAATGGAACCCTAGGGGTAGTCGTTGATTTCAAAAAAGACATAGACGAA
>Ga0228609_1001041_pt1 | contig 11671 bp, 6 predicted proteins | sample 10DmetaG_FD_190068 | JGI IMG/M metagenome (GOLD analysis project Ga0228609, IMG submission 190068) | Seawater microbial communities from Monterey Bay, California, United States - 10D | ecosystem: Environmental > Aquatic > Marine > Coastal | place: USA: California | collected 2016-11-10 | reverse complement strand
AAAATTTATGATACTTTATATATATCTTTTGATAAGGTCATGTTTTACATGGACAGAAATGCTAGATATACCCCTCCGTTTCCAAAATGGTTTATGACTTTAGTGTCTATTTATGGGCTTGGTTTTCAATTACTAATTATGGCATTTATGTTAGTTTTTAAATTACATGAATTTGTGATACCATTTTTTATAATTTACTCTGTTTTTATATTTGTGTTTGTTGGGTTGAGAAAACTGATACTTAAGTCTAACTGAGATTAAAAAAAATAAATGAAAAATATTATTTCTTCTTTTACTTTACCTAATGGATCTGTTTTAAAAAATAGAATTGCTAAATCTGCAATGAGTGAAAATTTTGGAACACGAAACCATGCCCCAAGTAAGGGTTTAATAAATACTTATAAAGTATGGGCTAAAGGAAATCCAGGATTATTAATAACCGGAAATATTATGGTAGATTCTATGGCCCTTGGTGAAGCGCGTAACGTGGTAGTTGAAGATTATAAGGATTTTGAATTGTTGAAAGAATGGGCTAAATCAGTCGAAGGAACAGATGTGCACCTTTGGCCACAAATAAATCATCCGGGAAGGCAGGCTTTTGCAGCAATTAACAGAGAAATAGTAGGACCATCTGCTGTGCCTTTAAAGATGGGTGGTGCTTCCAAAATGTTTAAAACACCAAAAGCATTAACAGAAGAAGCAATCTGGGACATTATAAAACGTTTTGGAACTACTGCTAGAATAATGAAAGAGGCTGGATTTACAGGCTGCCAAATTCATGGTGCCCATGGATACTTGGTTAGTCAGTTTTTATCATCTATTAGTAATGTTAGAACTGATCAGTGGGGTGGTTCACTTACTAATAGGGCACGTTTTGTATTAGAAATTTACCGTGAAATTCGACGACAAGTTGGTTCGGATTACCCAATAGGAATTAAGATTAATTCTGCAGATTTTCAGCGAGGTGGATTTACTGAAAAAGAATCGATGGAAGTGATTCGACTATTAGGGAATGAAGGAATTGATTTGATTGAAATTTCTGGCGGAACTTATGAAAAACCAGCTATGGTTCAGGGAATTCAAAAGCAAAGTACAGTGTCGCGTGAAGCTTATTTTCTAGATTACATAGAAAAAGCTCGAAAATCAATAAAGACACCTTTGTTGTTAACCGGAGGATTCCGTACGGTTAAGGTAATGGAAAAAGCTTTAGAAGATGGTAGTTTAGATGTTATTGGCTTAGCAAGACCATTTTGTCTGTATCCATATTTAGCTAATCAAATTTTTGATGGCTCTGTAAAGCAATTTGATACTCCAAATCCAAGAATTGGTATTAAATTTTTAGATAAACTTGGTGGGGTAGAATTACCTTGGTATGAACTTCAAATTCAACGTATAGGAAATGGTAAATCTCCTAAAACAGATCTTTCAGGGATATTTGCCTTTTGGTTTAGTTTAAAAAGTTTGTTTTTTAAATCTTTTTGGAAAAATTCATAAGACTTTCAATTAACAACTCAGTTAATTATAAATTAAAAAACTCTGTAAATTAGTAACTTACAAGGGTATTTGTGGAGTCGGAGGGATTAGTTTTCTTTTTAGTTTAATTAAATTTTAAAACAAATTATAATTATTTATAATATTTGATTTATTAACTTTTATATTTTATTATTTTCACTAAAAAATTTTAATTGTTTAGATCTACACTTATTTTATTTATATTTTTAATATCATGCTCAAAAAGCGATGATTTAGTTTTTGATAAAGTTGTTTATGAAAATGATTTTGAATCAAATAATTCTAAAAATTTGAGCAACTATTACATTTCTAATTACAATAACTCAAATGTTTTAGGAGATTTTAATAATAGTGGCTTTAGTTTACATTTAAATGAACTTGATAAACACAATAAAATTGTAATTTCTTTTGACTTATATATTCATGGTTCATGGGACGGTAATTATAATGGATTTGAAAATGATGATAGACCTGATTTATGGAAAATGGAATTAGGTGTCCCAAATAGTTATTTTAATAATTATATTTTTGAAACAACTTTCTCTAATAGCCCATGTACAGCTTCTTATTGTCTAAAACAATCTTTTCCAAATAGATATCCTTATTTAAACAACCCAAATACAGATGCTTATAATACAGGTTTAGATCGTCTGTGTAATGATAAATTTGGAGGTCCAACTACTCTATATAAGTTTGAAAAAACCTTATCACACTCAGATAGTTCCGCAATTTTTACTTTTTATGATAAGTTATATCAACCTAATGCTAATAAAAATGGAATAAATTATGCTAAATGTGATGAAAGTTGGTCAATAGATAATTTAATTATTAGAATAATAAATGTGAAATGAAATATATTATACTATTTTCTTCTATTTTATTTTTTATCCCAGGTTTTTCACAAAGTATTAACCTTAATGAGAACCATATCGAAAATTATTTAAGGAATCAACAGTTATATGAAAAAACAGATTACTTAAATACTTTTACTATAAGACCAATTTCTAATAAAAAAAATCAATTTAATTATTTTAAAATAATTTCTAATAGCTCTTCAAAAATTAAAATTAGTTTACTTCCGGTTGATTATATAACAAGTTTTAATTCTAAAGTTCCATATAATTATAATAATGGCAGTATGATTCCCTCAAAGGGATTACAGCAAATTTTAAGTCCTGGTATTCATTTTAATTTTGGTTTAATGTCAATCCAATTCAAACCTGAATATGTTTTCTCAGAAAATAAACTTTTTAATGGTTTTTCAGAAAATCATTACGACGTTATATGGCAAAGAAGGTATAATGCATGGAATAAATATGATATTCCAGAAAGATTTGGTGACGAAAGTTTTAAAAAAACATATTTAGGGCAATCTAGTTTAAAATTAAATTTTAAAAATTTTTCAGTTGGTTTATCTAGCGAAAATCTGTGGTGGGGACCATCCATAAGAAATAGTATTATGATGAGTAATAATGCAAAGGGATTTAATCATTTTACTTTTAATTCAAATAAGCCTCTTAAAACATTAATTGGAAATATTGAGTGGCAATTTATCACAGGAAAACTTGATCCATCAAGATTTACTCCTCCACAACCAGAAAAAAAATATCAAAAAACTAAATTATATGTACCAAAAACTGATAACAATGGCACTGAAAATCCCTCTAGATTTTTTCAGGGTTATGTATTTTCATTTTCTCCAAAATGGATAAAAGGACTAACAATTGGACAAATAAAATGGGTACAAACGTATAATTCTTTTTTTGACGTAAAGTTGAAAAATGTTTCTGGTTTAAATTATTATTTTCCTGTTTTTGATTCAAAAATTAATTATAATGGATATCGTGATGGGGCAAATGGATTTTTTTTCAGGTCGTTATGGATTGATTCTAATGCTGAAATTTATGGTGAATTCTATACAAAAGAATCAAATCAAGATTTTCAGGACACACCAAAAGCACACACTTTGGGTTTTCAAAAATTGTTCAAACAAAAGAAAAAAAATAACTATTTAAAATTTTCATGGGAATGGACAAAACTTGAACAAGAATCTCCAAATTTAATTGATAATTTAGTTTCTTTTTATTCTCACGATAAAATTAGACATGGTTTTACTAACAGAGGGGAAGTTTTAGGTTCATGGATTGGACCAGGCAGTAATTCCCAGTTTTTTAAGCTTTCAAGTTTATATAACAAAAGAGATATAAGCTTTGCTTTAGAAATTATTGATAATGATAATGATTGGTATTATTATGCTTATTCTGACAATAAAGATTACCGCAGATACTGGAAAAGTTATAATGTGCATTTTGAATATACCAACAAGTTTAAAAACTATTGGATCTCCGCTAAACTGGTACATTCATCAAATTTAAATTACCAATGGGAATTAGATAATGAATTAGAATTAGAAGAATGGTACAGGCCAGGAGTTGATGTTAATAATTTCCATTTTACAATAAATTTATCATATCATTTTTAATTATAAAACTTAATATTTTATTAAGATCGAACTATTTTTTTTTTTAATAGTCGTAAATCGAACTTTTAATTTTTTTATTTTTACGTATAATATACTTTTTTGAAGCACATTATAACTTTTTTATCAATTGTATTAGCTATAAACTATTCTTTTTCTCAATCTGTTTATATTAATGAAGTAATGTCTTCAAATTCTTTATTTATTGATGATGATGGAGATTATAATGATTGGATTGAATTATACAATGCTTCAAGTGAAACAATTTCTTTGAAATCATGGTACATAAGTGATGATAAAGAAGATATTAAAAAATGGAAATTTCCTGACAGACAAATAAAAGCAGGAGAATATTTTTTAATTTTTGCTTCCGACAAAGATAAGAACTCAAAATATGTGCATACTAATTTTAAAATTTCGTCTAAGGGAGAAACTATTTATTTATCTAACCAAAATGAAGAATTAATTGATGAAATTCAAATACCTAAATTATTGACCAATATTTCTTACGGAATTTCAATTGAAAATAATGATAAGATTTATTATTCTGAATCTACGCCAGGGGCCTATAATTCATCAAATGAATTTTTAGGAATTGTAGATTCTAAATTAGAATTTTCTCATCCAGGAGGTTTGGTTAGTCAAGAAATCAATTTATCAATTACTGGAAATAGTGATGATGAGATTATTAGGTATACAACTGATAAATCAGTTCCTAATATGGATTCACAGGAATTATTAAGTTCAATAAAAATTAATAAAACAACTATTGTAAGAGCTAAAATATTTAAAGATAATTATATATCATCTTATGATAATTCAAAATCATTTATTTTTAATGCTAGTCATTCTTTGAATGTTGTAACCTTAGTTTCAGAACCTGATAATTTTTTTGATGAAAATAATGGTATCTATGTGTATGGAAAAAATGCAAGTTCTAATTGGCCTTTTTATGGAGCTAATTTTTGGGAAGATTGGGAAAAGCCTATACAATTTTCTTATTATAAAAAAGACAATAAATTAGGAATCGAGTTCAATGCTGGAGTTAAAATTTTTGGAGGCGGTTCAAGAGCAAATGACCAACGTTCACTATCAATATTTTCAAGAAATAAATATGGTGTTGGTGAAATGGATTATCAATTTTTTGATAATGTTAATTACGATAAATTTCAGGCTTTAATTTTAAGAAACACTGGTAATGATTGGCTTAAAGCTAACATGCGAGATGCAGCTATTTCAAAATTAATGCAGAATAGTGATTTAGAATTTCAAGATTTTAAGCCTGTGGCTACGTATCTAAATGGAGAATATTGGGGGTTGTATTTTTTAAGAGAAAAAATTAATGAACATATGATTTCTTCAAAATCTGGATATGATACTGATGATATTTCAATATTAGAGTTTGATGGAGAAAAAATTCATGGAAGTAATGAAGACTTTATAGAATTAAGAACTTTTATTAATTCTGAAGATTTAAGTTTAAAAAATAATTATGAATATGTAAAGAGTCAAATAGATATTAAAAATTTTATTTTATATAATTTAACTAATATTTATATAGGCAATAACGACTGGCCAGGAAATAATCGTAAATTTTGGAAAGGAAAGAATGGAAAATGGAGATGGATACTATTTGATACTGATTTTGCATTTGGTTTAGAAACAGGCTTTGATTATTCATTTAACTCTATTAAATATGCTACAAATTCTAATTGTTCCAGTCCGTCTTGCCGAAATAAACCATGGTCAACAGTCTATTTAAGAAAATTACTTAAAAACAATGTTTTTAAAGATCAGTTCATAAATCACTTTGCTGATGAAATGAACTCTAGATTTTTACCTGATAATATAAAGTCAATTTTACAATCTACTCATGATTTAATCTCAAGTGAGATTGATTCTCATTATAAAAGATGGAATAGAAGTTCCTCAAGAGCAGTTGAATATTTAAATTCAATGAAAGATTATGTTAATAATAGACCTGAATATGTAAAAAATCATATCAAAGATTATTTTAATATTCCCAACTTCAATAAGATAACCATAAATAATAATCAAGTTGAGATGGGTGAGATTTTATTAAATAATAATTTAACTTTAACTCAAGATAGTTGGTTTGGTGATTATTTTGAGGATATTGTGATTTCTATAAAAGCCATTCCAAAACTAGGTTATGAATTTTCACACTGGAGCGGAGATGTAAATGAAAACTCTAATGAAATTTTTATTAATCCAAATACTGAAAAACAACTTACAGCAAATTTTATTAAATCTGATATACTTCCCCTGGTAATAAATGAAATTAATTATAAATCAAATAAGGATTTTGATTCTGGGGATTGGATAGAAATTTATAATCCAAATGAAAAAGAATTAGATATTACAAACTGGTCTATTAAAGATAATGATAATCAAAATATATACAAATTTCCTTCAAACTCCATTATTGGTTCAAAAGGATTTTTAGTTGTTGTAAATAACAGAGAAAAATTTGATGCCTTATATAAAGATGTTAATAATATAATAGGTGATTTTGATTTTGGTTTGGGAAAATCTGATTCAGTTAGATTGTTTAATATTTATAATCAATTAGTAGATAGTGTTGATTATTCAAATAAAGACCCTTGGGCTGAATGTGCAAATGGTAATGGATACTCTTTAGAATTAATAAACGCTAGTTTAAATAATTTACTTTCTGAAAATTGGAGTTGTAACAATTTATATGGAAGCCCTGGTAAGAATAATAATTATTCAGATATCGATAATGATGGAATAGCTGATATTATTGATAATTGTCCTGAGACTGCAAACTCAGATCAAGCTGATGTCGACAAGGATGGTATTGGTGACCTATGTGATGATTTTGATAAGGATGGAATTATTGATATTGAAGATAATTGTCCAGATGTTTCGAATGCAGATCAAGCCGATATGGACGCAGATGGAATTGGAGATGTTTGTGATGATGATAGGGATGGAGACGGAGTTGCAAATTCAGCAGATAATTGTCCTGATGATTCTAATTCAGATCAAGCCGATTTGGACGAAGATGGAATTGGAGATGTTTGTGATGATGATAAAGATGGTGATGGTGTTGTAAACACTGAAGATAATTGTTCTGATGTTTCAAATGTTGATCAAGCCGATATGGACGGAGATGGAATTGGAGATGTTTGTGATGATGATATGGATGGAGACGGTATTGCAAATTCAGCAGATAATTGTCCAGATGTTTCTAATTCAGATCAAACTGATTTAGATGGAGATGGAATCGGAGATTTTTGTGATGATGATAGAGACGGAGATGGAAAGTTAAATTCTTTAGACACTTGTCCTGACTCAAAACCTAACATCAAAGTTGATATTAATGGTTGTGAAGTATTTTATTTACCTCAAAATAATTATAAAGTTTATATTACTAGTGTGACCTGTATTGCCGAGAAAGATGGTTCGATTGGTATTAGTATTGAAGATTTAAGCTATGATTACAATGTTACAGTTATTGGTGGCAATCAAGAATATTTAGCTTATTTATATGGATCTACCAAGACAGTTTTAGTTGATAATTTAATTTGGGGCACTTATACGGTATGCTTTACTGTAGAGGGTCAAGACGCATACGAACAATGCTTTGAAGTTAATATTGAAGAGCCAAAAGCACTAAGTGCGTTTATAGATGTTAATAACGACACAAGAAAGACCAGTATCCAGTTAAGCGGTTCTTCAACTTACACTGTGGATATAAATGGTGAGTCGTACGATGTGAAAGGGGATAGGTTCAATACTACACTTCCATCAGGGCTGAGTATTATTACAATAAGCACAGACTTAGACTGTCAAGGCATAATAGAAAGAGAAGTATTTATCTCGGAGGATATTTTATATTATCCTAACCCAACACCAGGTGATGTTAATGTGTATGTTAATGGCCAGGATACTAAAGTGATGATGACTGTGTTTAGTGCAAAGGGGGACTTAATCTTCTCAAGAGAGCAAGACATACAGTCGACAAGAAAGACGGATTTAGATCTTGGTGGAGTACCAGCAGGAACTTACTTAGTAACCTTGGACGGTCCAACGGTTAGAAAAACATTTAAAATCGTTAAAAGATGAGAAGTGAATTGTTAAAACAATTTGATATATTCACTTTTCTAAATTTTCAATTATAATATTTATGGAAACAGTTTTTGAGGGTCTTGATTGGTTTGTGTTAGGAATATATTTCTTTTTACTTATAGGAGTTGCAGTTTGGGTTGTTATTCAAAAAAACAAAAACACTGAAGATTATTTTCTTGCTGGAAGAAATGTGGGTTGGTTTGTTATTGGAGCATCTATTTTTGCTTCAAATATAGGTTCAGAACACGTTGTAGGCCTTGCTGGAACTGGTTTTGAGTCTGGAACTCCTATGGCACATTATGAGTTACACGCTTGGATAGTTCTGCTCTTAGGTTGGTTGTTTTTACCCTTCTATATTCGAAGTGGAGCCTTTACAATGCCAGAATTTTTAGAAAAAAGATTTGATAGTAGATCTAGATGGTTCTTATCAATATTCTCGTTACTAGCATATGTTATAACCAAAGTTTCAGTAACCATTTATGCCGGTGGAATTGTAGTTTCAGAACTACTTGGTATACCATTTTGGTATGGTGCAATAGGAATAGTAATTTTTACAGGAATTTATACCATAATAGGAGGAATGAAAGCTGTTATTTATACCGAAACCCTACAGACCATAGTTTTAATCTTAGGGTCAGTTATAATTACATATTTGGGATTACAAGAAGTAGGCGGTTGGGGCCAATTAAGAGAAACTGTTATTGCTGTAAGTCCTGATCATTTTAATATGTGGCGCCCTATGACAGATCCAGATTTTCCTTGGACAGGTTTACTTATTGGAGGAACAATTGTAGGTATATGGTATTGGTGTACTGATCAATATATAGTTCAAAGAACCTTAGCTGCAAATAACATTAAAATAGGAAGAAGAGGAGCTATTTTTGGTGCTTACTTAAAATTATTGCCAATTCTAATTTTTCTAGTTCCAGGAATAATAGCATTCGCACTAACTATACAAGATCCTGAAACATATGTTGTTACAAAAGCTGACAGAGCGTTTCCTATGCTAGTTAATACTCTTTTACCTGTAGGTTTAAAAGGTTTAGTGGCAGGTGGTTTAATGGCTGCTTTAATGAGTTCGTTAGCCTCAGTATTTAATTCTTGTTCAACGATTTTTACAATTGATATTTATAAAAAAATAAGACCAAACAAATCAGAGGCCCAATTAATTAATATTGGAAAGATAGCAACAACAGTTATTGTTATTTTAGGTATAATGTGGATTCCAATAATGGAAAAAATTGGAGGAGGAGTTATGTATCAATATTTACAAAACGTTCAATCTTATATAGCACCCCCAGTTACAGCAGTCTTTTTGCTTGGAATAACTTGGAAAAGAGTTAATTCCGATGCTGCTATAACCACTTTGTTTATGGGCTTGTTTTTACTTGTTTTAAGACTTGGTTCTGAAATTTATTATCAGCCTCAGATTTCAAGTGGAGAAGAAGTTTCAGGTTTTTTATTCGCATTTGCAACAATAAATTTTGCACACATGGCTATAATTTTATTTATTTTTTCAGTCATATTGTGCGTTTCAGTTAGTTTAATGACTGCTGAGCCAGATTATTTAAGAACTAAAGGTTTATCTTTTGGTAATTTAGATTTAGATTCAGAAGAGTTTAAAGAAAAAACCTATTCAACAATTGATGTAGTTCTTTCTGTTTTCTTAATTTTAATTGTAGTGGGAATCTTAATGTATTTCACTGGATAATTAATGTTTAATATAGGTCTTGATATCGGAACTTCTTTTGTTAAAGTAGCTTTAACAGAAATTAATTCGGGCAAAGCAATAGATCTAATTTCGTATCCTGAAAAGGAACAAGATATTATTTCAATTAAAAATGGTTGGGCTGAACAAGATCCAGATCTTTGGTGGCAGAATTCCTGTGAGGCAATTCGATTATTGATTAATAGAAACAATATTAACCCTATAAACATTAAGGGTGTTGGTATTTCATATCAAATGCATGGACTAGTAACGGTTGATTCAAGTGGTAAATGTCTTCGAAATAGTATTATATGGTGTGATGATAGGGCTGTTGATATTGGTAAAAAAGCTTATTATGACCTTGGTAATCAATTTTGTGTTGAAAACTTATTGAATTCACCTGCTAATTTTACTGCTTCTAAATTAAAGTGGATTAAGGATAATGAAAGTGAATTATTTTCTAAAATATATAAAATAATGCTTCCTGGAGACTACATAGCTTACAAGTTGTCTGGTAAAATTAACACAACAAAATCAGGGCTGTCTGAAGGAATTTTTTGGGATTATAAAAAAGATAAAATTTCTACTGAACTATTAAATTACTATGGTATTAAAGAATCCATTTTTCCAGAAATTGTGCCTTCGTTTGGTTATCAATGTTGTGTAGATGAAAAAGGTGCCAATGATACAGGTTTAATTCCAAATACTCCAATTAAATACAGAGCAGGTGATCAACCTAATAATGCACTTTCTTTAAACGTATTAAATCCTGGTCAGATTGCTGCAACTGCTGGTACCTCAGGAGTTATCTATGCAGTTTCATCAAATCTTTTAACTAGTGAGTCTGAGCGCATAAATAATTTTATTCATGTTTCTAATGATGATAATTTAATTATTGGAAAACTTTTGTGTATAAATGGAGCAGGAATACAATATTCAAAATTAAAAAATGATTTAAATATTGAATCCTATGATGAAATGAACGAAATGTCTAATATTCCACCTGTAGGATCATCTAATTTAATTTATCTTCCGTTTGGAAATGGATCTGAAAGAATGTTGAATAATAAGAATATTGGTTCTAAGTTGATTAATTTTGATCAAAACATTCATGTAGATTCATTTGTAATCAGATCAACTTTAGAAGGTATTGCATTCGCATTTGTATATGGGATGCAAATACTGATTAAAGATGGAGTTAAACCAGTTAACATAAGATCGGGAAATGATAATTTATTTAGATCAAATGTTTTTGGAGAAACCATAGCAACACTTTTAAATTTAAACATAGAAATTTATGAAACAACAGGAGCTATTGGAGCTTCAAGAGCAGTAGATTTACATTTAGGAGATTTCGATAAATTTGGAAACAATATTATTGAAAATGACTTTTTAAAAAATTATTATCCTCAAAAAAATAAATTTGATTATTTAAATGCATATAATCTTTGGCTTAAAGAATTAAAACTAACTTTAAAATAAAAATATGGCACTAATTGGAAATAGAGAGTATTACAAAGGCATTGGGGATATAAAATTTGAAGGAAAAGATTCTAGCAATCCATTAGCTTTTAAATTTTATGATCCAAATCTTGTTGTAGCAGGTAAAACATTGCGAGAACATTTTAAGTTTGCTGTAGCATATTGGCATTCGTTTTGTGGACAGGGAACAGATCCTTTTGGATTACCTACCCAAAGTTTTTTATGGGATTCTTCTAAAGATCCATTACAGGCAGCTAAGGATAAAGCTGATGCTGCTTTTGAGTTTATAACTAAAATGGGATTTGAATATTTCTGTTTTCACGATTTTGACTTAATTCAAGAGGGATCAACTATGTTGGAAAGTGAAAAAAGAT
>Ga0228609_1001039_pt1 | contig 11677 bp, 5 predicted proteins | sample 10DmetaG_FD_190068 | JGI IMG/M metagenome (GOLD analysis project Ga0228609, IMG submission 190068) | Seawater microbial communities from Monterey Bay, California, United States - 10D | ecosystem: Environmental > Aquatic > Marine > Coastal | place: USA: California | collected 2016-11-10 | reverse complement strand
CCTTTTTCTTTTGCGTGTCAAACATTACTGGAGTTGCAATGAAAACAGAAGAGTAAGTTCCCACAATTACACCTACAATCAATGCAAACATAAATCCTCTAATGGACTCTCCTCCAAAAATAAAGATTGCTAGAAGTACAATTAAAGTGGTTAGTGAAGTATTTAAGGTTCTGCTCAAAGTACTGTTGAGGGCAGCGTTAACGGTTGTGTTAAATTCCCATTTGGTATGCTCGTTTACGTATTCACGGATACGGTCGAATACAACTACCGTATCATTAAGTGAATAACCAATTACGGTAAGTATGGCAGCAATAAATGCTTGATTTATTTCCATGCTGAAAGGCATGAATGTGTAAGTGATAGAAAAGATTCCTAAAACAACAAGAACATCATGGAAAACTGCAGCTACGGCACCCAATGAAAATTGCCATTTTTGAAAACGCAATAAGATGTAAAGAAATACAACAATGAGTGATCCAATTACGGCCAAGAAGGAATTGTTTTTAATATCGTCTGCAATGGTTGGTCCTACTTTAATTGAAGACATGATACCAATTGTTTTTTCAGAACTTCCTTTAACAAAATCTTCGTAACTGATTCCGTCAGGCAAATAAGGCTGTAATGCAGTGTACAATTTTTCGTGAATCTCTTCATCTACGGCTACTCCTTCTACATCTACTTTGTATTTCGTAGTAATTTTAAGCTGATTTTCTTCTCCAAAAGTTTTGACTTCAGCACTTCCAAATTCCGTATTAAGTACACTGCTAATTTCAGTAGGATTTACTGCATTTTCAAAGCGTACAGTGTAAGAACGTCCACCAACAAAATCTACCCCTTGATTCAGTCCTTGAAAGCTTAGAGAAGCGAGACTGATCAATATTAGTATTGAAGAGACGACATAGGCAATTTTACGACGTTGCAAAAATGATATGCTCACGTCAGACAAAAGCCCTTTCGTCGCTTTTGTAGAGAATGAAACTTTTTTGCCTTTATCATTTCGGGAATCAACAAGAATTCTTGTAATGAAAATCGCTGTAAAAAGCGAAGTTCCAATTCCAATAAGAAGTGTAGTGGCAAAACCTTTAATGGGTCCTGTTCCGAAAATAAAGAGAATCAATGCGGTCAATCCTGTCGTAATATTAGCATCTAAAATAGAGGATAGCGCGTTGTTAAATCCGTCTGCAATAGCTTTTCGGATACCCTTTCCTTTTCTTAATTCTTCACGGACTCGCTCAAAAATAAGAACGTTTGCATCTACTGAGATTCCAATGGTTAATACTATCCCAGCAATACCAGGCAAGGTAAGTACTGCGCCTAGACCTGCTAGAATACCAAAGATCAAAAGGATGTTTAATAATAATGCAATGTCTGCAAATAATCCTGAACTTCCGTAATAGAAAACCATCCAAACTAGAACGAATAATAAAGCAATAACAAAAGAATAAATACCTGACTCAATTGCTTCTTTACCAAGTGAAGGCCCCACAATTTCAGACTGAATAATTTCAGCTGAAGCAGGGAGTTTACCCGCTCGTAATACATTGGCTAAGTCAATAGCTTCGTTGAGAGAAAAATCACCAGTAATTTCTGAACGTCCTCCAGATATTGCTCCACTTGAAACTCCAGGTGCAGAATAAACAATATCATCCAAAACAATAGCAATGTTACTGGCTTCTTTGTACGCTTTACCCGTCATATTTTCCCATACACGAGATCCTCTGGAATCCATTTGCATAGAAACAGCAGGATTTCCAAGTTGATCAAAAGTTTGGATCGCATCTACAACAACACCCCCACTGAGAGGAGCTCTGTTGTCTCTATTCGATTTTAATGCAAAAAGCTCGACTACATCACTATCAGCATCTGCTTTACCCAATGCGAAGCGAACATAGCGGTATTCTGTGGGCAACAATCTTCGTACATCAGGTTGATTGAGATATCCTAAAATTTCTTCACCATCACGAGCTGCAAATTGAGCTAACACGGGTCCGCCTTGAAAGCCTTGACCTACGATTTTATCTAAAATTAAATTTTGAGTTGGAGTCGCAATTGAATCAGTAGAAGCAACATCTGCAAGAAGATCATCAATTTCTGAAGCAGCGTCTTTCTCTTCTAAGTCATTTGAGCGAGTCTCTGTTTTTTGACTGCTGACCAACTCGTTTGCCTGAATAATAAAACCTATCAGGTCGTCATTTTTGTACGTTTCCCAAAATTCCAACTGTGCGGTACTTTGCAATAAATTCTTAACACGGTCAACATCTTTGGCTCCAGGTAATTCAACTAAAATTCTACCTGAGGTACCAAGGCGCTGGATATTAGGCTGCGTTACACCAAATTTATCAATTCGTTTTCTGAGTACTTCAAATGCAGAAACAATGGATTCGTCAATCTTACGGCGAACGACAGCTTGAGTTTCAGCTTCCGACATTTCAAAGTTTATCTCATCACTTAAGGTTCTATTTCCAAAAATATCTGGAGAAGCAAGTTTTTCACCACTCTTCACAGCATCAAAGGCCTTGAAAAAAGATTCAACATAAGGTTCATCAGTTGACTTTTGCAAAATATTGGCTTCATCGAGAGCTTTATTAAACACAGCATTTCGAGAATTTTCTGCGAGTCCTTTCAGAATGTCTCTGATGGAAATTTGAAGGATAACGTTAATTCCTCCTTTTAAATCCAAACCTTTGTTTAGTTCTTTTGCTTTGGCATCGTTGTAAGAAGTAAATCCGAATAATGGGTTATTACCAATAGAATCTAAATAAGATGAAATTTTGCGATCTCTTACCTCAAGGTAATCAGGGACCTCTTCAGAAATAGTTTGTACCGCATAGTTTTCAGCCTCAGCTTCAACGCTACTGCTAATGAATGTAAAAGAGAGTTGGTAAATACTTACTAAGGCAAATAAGATTCCAAAAACTCTTACTAGTGAATTATTTTGCATTTCAATAAAATTTAAGCTCAATTAAGGCGTGCAAATATAGGATTAAAGCTAGGATTTGACAACTCTTAAATAGAATATTGCCATCCCCTAAAGATTACGTCTTACAGAACGTCCTTGAGGGCAGCGTTCATAGCACGAACCTTTGTTGCACTTTCGCTCAACTGTTCTTTTTCGACTTCGTTTAAGTTAACATCTACAATGGACTCTACCCCATTAGAACCAATGATACAGGGTACTCCAATACAAATATCATCCAATCCATATTCACCCTCTAACAAAACTGAACATGGAATCATTCGTTTCTGATCATTCAAAATACTATCTACTAAAAAAGCTACAGAAGCTCCAGGAGCGTACCAAGCAGATGTTCCCAATAGTTTAGTCAAAGTAGCCCCACCAACCATAGTATCTGCAGCTACTTTATCCAAGGTAGCAGCATCTAAGTATTGTGAGACTGGTGCACCGTTGTAACTTGCCAAACGAGTAAGTGGAATCATGGTTGTGTCTCCATGGCCTCCAATCACCATTCCTTGAATGTCATTAGCTGGCTTTTCCAAAGCCTGAGATAAATACGTTTTAAAACGTGAACTATCTAGAGCCCCACCCATTCCAATAATTATATTCTTAGGAAGACCTGTTGACTGCAAAGCAAGGTAAGTCATGGTATCCATCGGATTTGAAACCACAACGATAATGGTTTCGGGTGAATGCTCCAAAATATTTGAAGATACAGACTGAACAATTCCTGCATTAATTCCAATTAATTCTTCACGAGTCATTCCTGGTTTTCGTGGAACTCCAGAGGTTATTACCACTACATCGCTTCCAGCAGTTGCTGAATAATCGTTTGTTACTCCTTTTAAACTAGTGTTAAATCCAAGAGTGGTTGCCGTTTGGGAAAGGTCAAGAGCTTTTCCTTCTGCTACCCCTTCTTTGATATCCAAGAGTACTACTTTACTAGCAATTCGTTTTTGGGCAATATATTCTGCACAAGAGGCTCCAACATTTCCAGCCCCAACAATAGTTACTTTCATTAATTTATTTTTATTATTTAAAATTTTAAACTGATTACTAAAATTCTTTAAACATCAATATTTGCATAAATCGCATTCTTTTCAATGAATTCTCTTCGAGGAGGAACTTCGTCTCCCATAAGCATTGAGAAAATACGATCTGCCTCACCCCCATTATCGATGGTAACTCTTCGCAAGGTTCGCTCTTCTGGATTCATAGTAGTATCCCAAAGTTGTTCTGCATTCATCTCTCCAAGTCCTTTGTAACGTTGCACTGACGACCCAGAACCAAACTCTTGCATTAAACGATCACGTTGATCATCATCCCAAGCATAGATCTTTTTTTGCCCCTTTTTCACCAAATACAAAGGCGGAGTTGCAATGTAGATGTATCCTGCTTCAATCAATTCTTTCATGTAACGGAAGAAAAAGGTCAAAATCAGCGTGGAAATATGACTCCCATCGACATCTGCATCACACATGATGACAATTTTATGATAGCGAAGCTTTTCAAGGTTTAAAGCTTTACTGTCTTCTTCAGTTCCGATAGTAACTCCAAGGGCGGTGTAAATATTTCGAATTTCTTCGTTTTCAAATACTTTATGCTGCATTGCCTTTTCGACATTCAAAATTTTCCCTCTCAAGGGTAAAATGGCTTGAAAGTTTCGATCTCGTCCTTGCTTGGCTGTTCCTCCTGCAGAATCTCCCTCTACGAGAAAAACTTCGCAAACAGCTGGATCTTGTTCGGAACAATCGGAAAGTTTTCCTGGAAGCCCTCCTCCACTCATAACCGTTTTACGCTGAACCATCTCACGTGCTTTTCGAGCAGCGTGTCGTGCTTGTGCAGCTAAAATTACCTTTTGAACAATGGTTTTGGCATCATTAGGGTTTTCTTCCAAGTAATTCTCTAACATCTCTGAAACCGCCTGAGAAACTGCAGAGGTAACTTCTCTGTTTCCTAATTTAGTTTTAGTTTGCCCTTCAAATTGGGGTTCTCCTACCTTAACGGATATGATGGCAGTAAGTCCTTCACGGAAGTCATCACCCGCTATTTCGAATTTTAATTTATCTAGTAGCCCTGAGCTGTCAGCGTATTTTTTTAGTGTTGAGGTCAATCCTCTTCGAAAACCTGAGAGGTGGGTTCCTCCTTCGTGAGTATTAATGTTATTTACATAAGAATGGAGGTTTTCAGAAAATGAAGTATTGTAAATCATGGCTACTTCAACAGGAATTCCATTTTTTTCTCCTTCCATGGAAATAACATCACCAATAATTGCCTCCCTAGTTTCGTCTAAAAATCGAATAAATTCTTTCAATCCTTCTTCAGACAAGAATGTTTCGGAAATGAAATTTCCATTTTCGTCTTTATGACGTCGATCTTCTATAGATATTTTAATTCCTTTATTCAGATAAGCCAGCTCACGCATTCTGAGCGATAGTGTATCATAATTGTATTCTAAAGTTTGGGTAAAAATTTGTGCATCAGGCTTGAAAGTAACTACGGTTCCTTTTTTATCAGCGGTACCAATCTCTTTTACGGGACTTAATGCCTTTCCTCTTTCATATTGCTGTTCCCAGATTTTTCCATCACGGTAAACGGTTGCCGTTAAACTTTCTGACAATGCATTAACACAAGACACTCCAACACCATGTAATCCTCCAGAAACTTTGTAAGAATCTTTATCAAATTTTCCCCCTGCACCAATTTTGGTCATTACCACTTCAAGGGCCGAAACACCTTCTTTTTTATGGATATCGACGGGAATCCCACGACCGTTATCATGAGTAGTAATTGAATTATCTTCATTAATAATCACTGCAATTTCATCGCAATGACCGGCAAGTGCTTCATCTATGGAGTTATCAACAACCTCGTAAACCAAATGATGCAGTCCTCTAGGTCCTACATCCCCAATGTACATCGAGGGTCGCATACGAACATGCTCCATTCCCTCAAGGGCTTGAATGCTGTCAGCGGAATAATTTTTGTTCTGATTTTCTTCGCTCATAATTGTTAAAGTTAGTGCCTGCATGACGCCGACTAGCAAATATAATTATTAGGGGTGGCAAATTGGTTCTTAAGCCTTGTCGATATTGCGAAGTTATCAACAAAAAGTGTAAAAAATAAACCTCTCAAAAGCGAATAAAATTACAATGCTAACTATTCGTCGTAACCCTGTTCATGAACTCTTGCCACTGCTCTTCCACTTGGATCGTTTTGATTTTGAAAAGCAGCGTCCCAAGCCAAGGCTACCGGTGTACTACAGGCAACAGACGGCACAGAAGGGACACTGAGCGCAGCGGCCTCACTAGGGAAGTGAGACTCAAAAATTGTACGGTAATAAAACTCTTCCTTATTTTGGGGTGTTTGTACTGGAAAACGGTAGTGAGCGTTTGCCATTTGTTCGTCTGAAATCTCATTGGAGACCAACTCCTTTAAAGTGTCTATCCAGCCATACCCTACCCCATCAGAGAATTGTTCCTTTTGTCGCCAAGCTACACTTTCTGGAAGATACGACTCAAAGGCTTTACGAAGTACCCATTTTTCCATTCGTTCCCCTGTAATCATTTTATCCTTAGGGTTTAAACGCATAGCTACTTCAATAAATTCTTTATCTAGGAAGGGTACTCGTCCCTCAATACCCCATGCGGCTAATGATTTATTAGCACGAAGACAATCGTACTGATGCAGTTTTTCCAGTTTTCTCACCGTTTCTTCATGAAATTCCTTTTCATTCGGTGCTTTATGAAAATATAAATAGCCCCCAAAAAGTTCATCTGCTCCTTCACCTGAAAGAACCATTTTGATTCCCAAAGCCTTGATTGCCCGTGCCATCAAATACATAGGTGTAGAGGCTCTGATTGTTGTAATGTCATAGGTTTCTAAATGATAAATAACTTCTCGAATAGCATCCAATCCTTCTTGAATTGTAAATTTAATTTCATGATGTACCGTTCCAATGTGTTTAGCAACTTCTTGGGCTGCTGCCAGATCAGGAGAACCCTCAAGGCCTACAGAAAAGGAATGCAATTGAGGCCACCAAGCCGCTTGCTTATCATCAGATTCAACTCTGTGAGCAGCATATTTTTTGGCAAGTGCTGAGGTAATGGAAGAATCCAAACCACCCGAAAGCAGTACACCATAAGGAACGTCACTCATCAATTGACGATGCACTGCATCAGACAGAGCGTCATGAAGATCTTCAATCGAGGTTGGATTATCTTTTACATTGTCAAAATCTTTCCAGTTTGGTTTGTACCAAGTGGTAGGCTCTGAATCATTACTATGTAAATAGTGTCCTGGAGGAAATAATTCAATTTTGGAGCAAATTCCTTCTAGCGCTTTTAATTCGGATGCTACATAAAAAGTACCATCTCCATCCCACCCCATGTACAATGGGATAATCCCCATATGATCGCGTGCAATAAAAAATTCATTTTTCGATTCATCAAAAATTGCAAAGGCAAAAATTCCGTTTAATTTTTCAACAAACGCAGGCCCCTCTTTCTCATACAAGGCCAAGATTACTTCACAATCTGATTGGGTTTTGAATCCATAAGAGGTTTCGTAAGGTGCTCTTAATTCGCGATGATTGTAAATTTCTCCATTAGCAGCTAAGACTAAATTACCCTTTGGACTAATTAAAGGCTGTTTGCCCGAGGTAGGATCTACAATAGCTAATCGTTCATGAACCAAAATGGCTTGATCCGAACTGTAAATGCCACTCCAATCTGGTCCTCTATGACGCAGGTTTTTGGACATTTCTATGAGTTGTGGTCTAATTTTTTCTGAGGATTGCTTTAAATCAAAAGCACAAACGATACCGCACATAATATTTTTTTGACAAAAATATGAATTCAAGTAAAAATATCCACCTTAAAATGATAATCAGCTAATATTTTTAATTAAAAAAATAAAATTTGATAAGATTTTAAAATTTAAAAGTGAATCTTTAAGGTGCGGCTAAAATTTTAAAGTAAAAGACTAGTTGAATCTATTACTGTACACAATGTTACCATCAAGAAATGTTGCCACGATACGAGATTTTAAAATCCGCTTTTCACTAACTCTCATAATATCTCGATCCAGAATGATAAAGTCAGCTACTTTACCTACCTCAATGGATCCTTTCTCTTTGTCTTCAAAGTTAGCATAGGCTCCCCAAATGGTCATTCCTTTCAATGCCTCTGAAGGAGTTAATTTATTTTCGGGCAAATAGCCTTCTTCCGGAAATTCATTGCTATCCTTTCTAGCAATCGCTGCGTAAAAGGTTTTAAACGGATTTACTTCTTCTACAGGGAAATCAGTTCCTAAGGCAATTCTACCTGATCGCTCTAGTAATGTCTTATTAGCATACGCCCCTAATAGACGATCCTCACCCAACCGATCTTCCGCCCAATACATATCGCTTGTAGCATGGGTAGGCTGAACAGAGGGAATAATTTTACGATTAAAAAGTTTGAGATCAGCAGTATCAATGATCTGTGCATGTTCAACGCGCCATCTTGGATCTTCAGAGAAAACCAAGGCTTTTTGATAAGCCTCAAGGACCACCTTATTTGCAGCATCTCCAATAGCATGCGTATTCATCTGAAACGGAGAAGCTGCTAATTTGTAAGCAAGATTTTCAAGAGAGTCTTTAGATGTTATGAAAGCTCCAACATGATTGTCTAAATCACTGTAAGATTCTTTTAAAGCAGCACCTCTAGAGCCCAATGCTCCGTCAGCATATATTTTAAATGACCGAACATTAAGCTTATCTGTTTTGTAAGGACCGTTTTTAAGAAAATAGTCCATATCCTCAACTGAGTTAGCTATCATAGCATAAACGCGCATGCTTAGTAAACCTTTTTTTTGTAGGCTATCAATTAGGAATATGTCTTCTTTATTAACACCTGCGACGGACACGGTTGTAAGACCATTGGCAAAGCCAATTTGTTCCGCATCTTGAAGCGCTTTTATTTTTTCCTCTGTTGTTGGTTGTGGCAATATTTTAGTTACTAATTTCATAGGAGCATCAATAAGAACTCCTGTAAGCTGACCATTCTTTTTAACAATCTCTCCTCCTTCAACAAAAGTATCGTTTGTAATTCCAGCTAAGTCTAAAGCCTTTTGATTTACCAATAAAGCATGACCGTCTATGCGTCTAAGGGCCACTGGAATATCTGGAAATAAACTGTCTAACTGCTCTTTGTTAGGCAATTCCTTGTTGCTCCAATCATTTTGGTCCCATCCGCGCCCTGTAATTGCTTGAAGTTCCTTGTTTGAGGAAAAACGATTGACACGATTTAAAACATCCTCAAAACTTTTTGTCCCCACTAAATCAACTTTTTGTAAACTCAGTCCAAGACTCAAGAAATGACAGTGAGAGTCTATGAAACTTGGATAGACAGGAAGGCTTTGGAGATCAAGAACTTTTTTAGCTGAATATTTTTTTAATAGTTCTTCTCCTCCTACATCAAGAAACTTTCCTTCGTTTACAACAAAAGCAGAAGCTTTCTCATCCATTGATCCCATGGTGTAGACAGTTGCATTATGCACAATAAAATCTACTTTCGTTTGGCAGGATGACAATAGGACTCCAACAAGGAGCAAAACATAAAGATGAAATCTATTAATTCTCATAAAAATTTAATGAATTGGATAAACTTTTAAAACTTGGCAAAGGTAATCAAAATCAATGGTTTCATTCAAATTTGTTTTCCACCAATTAAATTTATTAGGTTTAGTACTGAAAATCAAACTTATACGTAACTCCTCCCAAGAGAATTAGAGTAGGTTCTTGAAAAAATCCCCATTGACCATGTACATCACTATTTGAGAATCTACCTTTAATAAAAGCATCAAATTGGTCGTTCAACTTTACCGTAAGATGTGCGGTAGTTCTAAAAAACAATGGCAATGTAATTTTATTTGGATAAACACTCTCTGTCGCATTGTCCAATAAAATAATGTGTTCCTGCGCATATCGATCGCCCCAAACCCCACCATTCAATGAGAGTGTAATTAGATTTTTAAATCGAAATTGGCTTTTCCAATTCATCTGAAGAGAAGGTGTATTCCAAAGCGTTTGATCGTTTAACGAATTAAAATAGCGATAAACCGTTTCAAAATGCACAAAATTGTTCTTTGCCAAATCTATTCTAATCTGTGCCTTAACTCCATACAAATCCAAATGGGCATATTCGTTTTGAAATGCATTTGAAAGCCTGTAAGGCTCTTGATCATTAATAAGATTTAAAGGCAGGCGTTCAAAATATTGAAAGTTCTCGATTTGGTCATAAAGCAGTCCAAAATCAAAGTTTAATACCGAGGAAAGACTTGATCTTATTCCTAATGCAGCATTGTATTTTTGAAATTGGGGCTTCAAATTTGTCATGGGTGCCAAATAGGGATTTTCAAGTGCAGATTCTCTGTAACTGTTTAAGGATACTCCGCCATTTGCAGTCAAATAGGGTGTAACAACGCTTCCCTTTTTTTGATAAAAAACCTCAAGCTCTGGGTAATAATTAAGCTTGGAGGATAAGCTTTCGTCTCCTTCTAGGTAGGCTATTCCAGCTCCTATTTTTAATTTTAAATCACTTTTTGAATACAGCCATTGCACACCAACTTTACCTATTCCTTGAGTAAATTCATTTGGTTGTTCAATAAAAAAGGGCTTCTTAAAAGTAGTGTTTAAGCCTCTTGCAATTGTTGATGCCTGAATTTTTCCTCCCGCTAAAGGAATGGAAAAATTTGCTTCAATCGCCAACTGTTGCTCTGAGGTAGAAAAATTATCAGAGGTGACATTTGCCTGAAAAGCTAGACTGCGCAATGTGGTATCAAACCAATCCCAAAAAGTTCTGAACTTAAATGATTTTCTCTTAATTTCAGGATCAATATTGTTTATTAAAAAGGTATCCCAGTTACGATCGTACAAACCAAAATAATTATTTTTTTGAATTGCAAACTGGAGTTGTGTATTTGCATTGTAGTTTGTACTCCTTAGATTGTGATGCGCTCCAAACTGGCTAAATGCTTGAGTGCTTTTCAATAGTGAATTACCAATATTACTTCCAAATCCGTCACGATAAATGTTCAAACCGAATCGTTGAGTTCGATCTAGTTCAATGACACTAGAGATATTTAAATACAATTGACTCAAGGAACCAAATCCACCACTAAAAAAAGTATTGTATGGAGTTGTTGATGAACGACGTTTCAACTTCAATGGAGTCGCTTTATTCGGTTCGAAAGTAGAAACTACATCAACGGGCTTAATTTTAAATATCAAAGCCTTGGCCTCTGTTTTTAAACTATCGGGCACCTTTGGTGCTTCGCTAATTTTAAAAGCATCGGACAAGCTAGGAGTGTAGGACTTTATTACCAAAACTTCTTGGACTTGAAGACCCTCTTCTTCCTGAGCTAAGACCATTCCTCCTATTAGCACAAAGAAAAGGAATCCGTAAAAGCGATTAAATGTTTTCATTCGGACTCGTCTTTTCGTCTGTTTTATATTTTTCCAAAAGCCTCTGGGCTTCTTCAATTTGGTCGGTGTAGGACTCAAAATTTTCAATTACTGATTCTAAAACAAAAACGGCTTGAAAACTATCATCCAATTCAAAATAATTTTTTGCCAGAAGCAATAGTGCTTTCACATTCCAAATTCCTGAAGCGCTACCCAACTGAGCTATTTTCTCAATTAAGGCATTCGAGGCTTCAAATTGATTTTCTTGATGCAGC
>Ga0228609_1001032_pt1 | contig 11705 bp, 13 predicted proteins | sample 10DmetaG_FD_190068 | JGI IMG/M metagenome (GOLD analysis project Ga0228609, IMG submission 190068) | Seawater microbial communities from Monterey Bay, California, United States - 10D | ecosystem: Environmental > Aquatic > Marine > Coastal | place: USA: California | collected 2016-11-10 | reverse complement strand
TTCAGCAGTTACCAGAAATTAATACGTCTCTTGAAGCCATAGAGACCGCGATTGTTCTGCGTCAGAGCCGCCTGATGGACAAAACTGAGCTGGAGAATCAAGAGTGAGGAAGCTGCTGGTTATCTCTGTGCTGGCGCTTGTGGCCGGTGCCAGCATTATCTGGTTACTGCAGCAGGGCAGTGGCTATGTGCTAATTAGTCTGGGCGATACCAGCATTGAAATGAGCGCACTGGTTGCCGCTGCGCTCTATCTTGTGCTCACCGGATTTTTGCTGTGGTTGCTGCTGGCGATCAGATGGCTCACCTCGGCAGGAGGTATTCGTCTGTGGTGGAACTCTCGTCGCAGTGCCAAGCAGCGCAGCAAGACGGCTCAGGGTCTGTTGCTCTACGCAGATCAAGACTGGCAAAAGGCCAGCCTGCTGCTGTCACAGTCTGCAGACAGGTCGACAATGCCGGTGGTTAATTTACTGTTCGCCGCCCGAGCGGCGGCAGATAGCAATTAACCCAATAAAGCCCGTCAGCTATTGCAGCGACTAAAGATGACTCACCCCAAGTCTCGCCTGTTAGCGGATAAATTACTGGCAGAATTATTGATACTGGACGAGAAGCTGGATGAGGCTGCGGCGGTGCTGGAATCACTGCATAGGGAAAATCCCAGTGACAGAGGTATTTTGCGCCTTTTGGTGGACACCTATTTTCTGCTCGGTGACTGGCAGCAGGCTCAGAGACTGCTGGGGGATATTAAGCATTACGAGGCAATCAGCAAGGCTGCTATCCAGCTGCTGGAGCAAGATATTTACGGCAACCTGCTAGAGGAGTTTGTCGCTGATCCGGAATTTACCGAGCAGGAGCAACAGGCCCAGTTGGATGAGCTCTGGGAGCTGCTGCCCAAGTGGTTGCGCAAGGAGTCCGAGATTATTGTGCAATATGCAGATGCTCTGGTTAGAGTAAATGCAAAAGACAGGCTGCAGCCCCTGTTAACCAAAGCCCTCAATAATCACTGGCACCCAGATATTGTTGATCGCTTGGGTACTGTGCAGACTGCAAAACCTGAAAAGCAATTGGCGACTGCAGAGAAGTGGTTATCCAGCCATGCTGACGACGGCAATCTATTGCTGGCGCTGGGGCGAATCTGTCGAAGACTGGATTTGCTGGGCAAGGCCAAAGATTATTTGACCAGTGCCTTGGCCGCCGAGCCCAGCCCCCAGTGCTACCTCGAATTAGCTGAGGTGCTCACCGCTATGGGAGAGCATAAAGCCAGCGCTAAAATCTATCGCCAGGGCCTACAGGCCAGCTTTAAAACTGAGGATTAGGCGGCTTCTCTAAATACGTTTCTTTTTTAAATCCTGAATCAAAAACCTGGCGGGATGCAATGCTAGGCGCAACTCTGGTTCGATTAGCCTGTCTTCTCCGGCAATTTCCCCAGCTAGAATTTCAGCGGTCAGAGGCGCATAGCCCATACCTCTGGAACCCATTCCGCAATGGATAAACAGATTGGGCAGATAGCTGCCCGACTTGGAGATATCAGCCCGCGCATCTGTGCGCAGTGGTCCATAATCCTCCAATAGCTGCGGCACATCGGGGACCGGGCCCACAATAGGCAGATAATCTCTGGTGGTGCAGCGATAGTTGGCGCGGCCAGACAGACTGCCGGGGTCTTGGGCCCCTATAGCCTCTGCCAGCCCCTGGTAGGTGGCGGCCATCTGCAGTAGGTTGGCCTGATGATCAGCCTCCCTCACCTGGGTAGTAAACAGCCCTTTGTTATAGGTTGCGCCACAGCTGTGCGAGCCCTGATGTTGAGGCGTGATATAGCCCTCACCGCAAATCACTGTGTTAAGCGTGCCAATCTGCTGGTTGCTAGGTATATCGGTTATTTGCCCTCGCAGCTGGGTTACCGGCAGAAAGCTGGTCTGTTGCAGAGCCAGGCAATCATAGGCATTGGCAATAATCAGACTCTCGCTAGCTAGGCTGTTATTGGGCGGGTGCAAATTTTCATCACTGCAGGTCAAATGCCACTGACCCTCTGAGTGGGTAATCTTTTGTATATCTGCGCCTATCAGAGGTATCTGATATTGCGCCAACAGCTGTCGGCAAATAGCCTGCGGTTGCAACCAGCCCAGATTGGGGAAATACAGCCCCAGCTCCGCCTGCAGGTCCATGCCTGCAATAGCACTGAGTTTAGAGTTATTGCACAGCTGTACCAGATCTGGCTGGCTATTAAAGCGCTCAGCTATAAGCCTAAAGTCGGCCGCAACCTTAGTGCTTTCTGGCAGCACCAATACACCGCACTGCTTCCCCAGCCCCTGTTGCCAAAAAGGCTGATAGTACTGGCTGGCAAATATTATGGCGGCCAGATTAATTCGCGGCAGGGCCTCGTCTCGCGGTGATAGCTTGGGATAGATAATGGCTTGACTATTGCCGGAGCCACCGCGGCCGGCTGCCTGGTGGCGGTCAATAACTGTCACCTCAAATCCGCGCCTAGTCAGTGCTGCGGCGACAGTGCAGCCAGCAATGCCAGCGCCTAGTACTGTGACTTTTTTTGAAAGCCTTGGGGCTGCAGATTGATTCAGGTGCCAGGGTTGACTGGGTTGCCTTTTTCGGCCACTGCTGCTGTTCATGCTAGGCGAGTCCAAACTCCGTCAGGATCTGCTGGGACCATTGGGCGATATAGTCATCGGTTAGCTCAAACTGGTTTTCATCGTCCAGGGGCAGGCCGACAAAAAACTGACCGTCCTCAGTTAAGGCCTTCGACTGCTCAAAACTGTAGCCCTGGTTGGGCCAGTTACCCACGGTGCTGGCACCTAGGTTGACCATTTTGACCCACAGGTAGCCCAGAGCATCCTGAAACCATTCCGGATAACCAATCTGGTCGCCTAGGCCATAGATAGCGACCTGCTTGCCAGTAAAATCTAGGCTGTCTATAGCATTCCAGTTGGACTCCCAGTCCTCTTGCAGTTCGCCATAATCCCAGGTGGGGATACCCAGCACCAGATACTGGTACTCGGTCATCAGCTCTATGGGTTCCGAGGCTATATTGTGCAGGCTGATCAACTCTGTACCGCTGAGTCTGTTGATGGCTTCGACTATTTTTTCTGCTGCCATTTCGGTGTAGCAGGTCGAGCTGCCATAAAATAATCCAATCTTGGTGCTCATGGGTTGTCCTGTACTTGAAGGCTGCCTGCAAAGTCCAGTTGGCGCCAGGCTTCATAGGCAACAATAGACACTGTATTGGACAGATTAAGGCTGCGGCTATCAGCCTGCATAGGCAGGCGCAAAACATGTTCAACACCAATCTCCCGGCGCAAATCCTCGGGCAGGCCACGAGTTTCCGGGCCAAATAGCAGGCTGTCGCCCACCTGGTACTGCACCTTGGAATAGCATTTTGAACCCTTGGTGCTCAGGGCATAAACCCGACTGGATTCAGTGGCTCGCAAATAATCGGGCCAGCTGCGGTGCACCTGCAGCGACTGAAACTCGCGGTAGTCCAGGCCGGCGCGGCGCAATTTTTTATCATCCAGATCAAAACCCAGGGGCTCTATCAAATGGAGTCGAAAGCCGGTATTGGCGCAGAGGCGAATAATATTGCCCGTATTGGGGGGGATTTCGGGCTGATAGAGCACTATGTTAAGCATAATTTTTTGTTTGCACGTCGAGACCTGTATTATCGCATTAATCGGTAGCTCTTACACAGGTGGAACAGAGGTATTGTCCCATCGAGCTATTTTCTAATAATTACGGGATTTAATGGGGTAGAAGAGATGAAGTCAGTGATCAAACTAGCAGTGCTTGTAGGTATGTTATTTGTCCAATCTGTACAGGTAAGCGCTGAGCGCAGCCCGGACAATATGGTGCGAGACCAGTATCGCCATCCGGCTGAAACTCTGGATTTTTTTACTATCACTGAGGATATGGCAGTGGTTGAGATAAGCCCAGGTGGCGGTTGGTATACAGAGGTTCTGGCAGGTCGGCTCAGTGGAACCCTGTATGCGGCCCATGCCAACCCGGAGAGCAAAAGCGCCTACTACCGAAAATCTCTCAGTAGATACAAAGACAAGCTGGCTGCCAGTCCAGAGTTCTACAACAATGTTGAATTGCATGTTTTTGATGTTGGGGCTCAGTTGCTGACTACAGCAGATAACAGTGCAGATGCAGTTGTCACCTTTAGAAATGTCCATAACTGGATGAACTCAAACAATGAGAGGACAGCATTCGACTTGTTTTTCAAAACCCTAAAACCCGGGGGTGTACTGGGGGTGGTGGAGCATAGAGCCAAGCCGGGAACAGAGCGCAAAGCCATGATTGATAGTGGCTACGTGACCCAGGATTATGTGGTCGAGATCGCCAGGCAAGCCGGCTTTGTATTGGAAGCCAGTTCGGAAATCAATGCTAACCCCGCTGACACCGCTGATCACCCCAAAGGTGTTTGGACACTGCTGCCTAATTTGGCCATGGGTGATGTGGACCGCGACAGGTACAGAGCTATTGGCGAGAGTGATCGCATGACTCTGCGCTTCAGGAAACCCGCCCAGTGATTGAAATTCCGGTCGACAGGCTCAGCACTGAGATTCTCACCGCTGTTATCGAAGAATTTATTCTTCGCGAAGGCACGGATTATGGGGCCCAGGAAGCCGGCATGGACAATAAAATAGCTCAGGTACGCCGGCAGCTAGCGCGAGGCGATGTACTCATAACCTTTGATCCAGCCACAGAAAATTGCACCCTGCTGACCAGGCATCAATTTAATCGCTTTAGCGCTGAGTCTGCCCAGCAGGACAATGGGGGCAATGGTTCTGATGCTAGTGGTACTCAGGCTAATGCAGCTGCCTACGAAGACTATTCTCAAGATGCAGGCCAGGGCGTTGACTAGATCCCAGTCGATGAAGCAAGAGCTTGAAGCCGCGGCAGTATTTGCACCCTGGCAACAGCAGTTGAGTGCAGCACCCCAGATACTGGTGGCCCTGAGCGGTGGCCTGGATTCAACGGTGCTGCTGCATCTATTGGCTACTGCAGTGCCTGCAGAGCGTCTCTGTGCAGTTCATGTACATCACGGCCTATCGGCCAATGCGGATTGCTGGCAAGCCAGCGTTGAAGACTATTGCCAGTCTCTGGGGGTGAGGTTGCACAGTGCAGCCGTTGAGGTAACAGCCACAGGGGAGGGCGTTGAAGCTGCAGCCCGCAGCGCCAGATACCAGATATTCGAAGAGCTGCTGCAGCAAGGTGGCCTGTTAATGCTTGGCCATCATGCTGATGATCAGGTGGAAACTCTGCTCTATCAGTTACTGCGGGGTTCTGGTGCCAGGGGCCTTTCTGGTATGCCGGTGCAGAGACCCCTGGGTTGCGGACATCTGATTCGGCCACTGCTGTGGGCGGGTCGCGATCAGCTGGAGGTTTACGCCAGGGCGCAAAAGTTGGATTGGGTTGAGGATGAGAGCAATACCCAGGATAAATTTGACCGCAACTATTTGCGCAAGCATGTGGTTCCAGCCATTGCCCAGCGCTGGCCGAATTATCGGCAGTCTTTGCAGCTTTCAGCAGAGCACAGCACTGAGGCCGATCAACTGGCCGAGGCTCTGGCTCTTGAAGATCTGGCCGGGCTGGATTTGCGCGAAGAGCGTGCCGGCTGGTCAATCTGTATTGAGCCGCTGCTCAGGCTCAATGATTTGCGGCAGCGCAATGTTCAGCGACACTGGCCGACTCTCTACCAACTGCCCAGGCCCAATAAAAAAATTATTGCCTAGATCAACAGGTCAGTTATCTCTGTGCGAGAGGATGCAGAGCCATTGTTAGAGTGGCAGGGCATGCAGTGGCGACGCTTTCAGGGCCGCCTCTATCTGCTGGTATGCAGTGGCGCTGATTTTGATAGTCAGCAGCAATATCAGTGGGCCTTGGATCATCAGACAGCAGATCAGGTATTGCCGCTAGCTGACGACAGCCAGATTATTGCACAAGAGGCAGTTGGCGATGGCCTGGCGCTAGCTGCAGGTCAAAGCTTGACTCTGAGTTATAGGCAGGGGGGCGAGCGCTGTAAGCCAGCGGGTCGCAGGCACTCCAGCAGCCTTAAAAAACTGTTTCTTGAATATGGAGTTGAGCCCTGGTGGCGAGATCGAACGCCGTTGCTATATGTGGATAAAACTTTGGTCGCTGTGGCTGATTACTGGGTTTGTGAGGGCTGGCAGGCACAGCCGGGTGAGCCGGGTAAAAAAATCTTCTGGCGGCACAACTCTTTGTAGATGTTTGTAGAATACCAACCTGCTTTCTGGTAATCTGCTACCCCATCTTGAGTGGGATGGCAGCCGGCCAAAATTAGACCAAAATATTGGCCAACACCTCTTTCAAAGATAAATTTTTCCATTTTTTTGCGATCGTTGCAGGGCCTCTATGACGCGTTTTATTTTTGTAACTGGCGGTGTTGTCTCCTCTTTGGGTAAGGGTATTGCGGCGGCTTCGCTGGGTGCTGTACTTGAGGCGAGAGGCCTGAGTGTCACCATCCTTAAGCTTGACCCCTATCTCAATGTTGACCCCGGCACCATGAGCCCCTATCAGCACGGTGAGGTCTATGTAACCCAGGATGGTGCCGAGACAGATCTCGATCTCGGCCACTACGAGCGTTTTCTGCGCTCAAAGATGACACAGAACAACAACTTCACCAGCGGTCAGGTTTACGAGACGATTTTGCGCCGTGAACGCCGCGGTGATTATTTGGGCGGCACAGTGCAGGTGATCCCTCATGTGACCGACGAAATCAAACGCAGGGTTTATGCCGGCGCTGGCGACCACGATATTGCAGTGGTCGAGATTGGCGGTACTGTGGGCGACATTGAGTCCCAGCCCTTTCTTGAGGCCGTGCGCCAGTTAAAAGGTGAGCTGGGCCACCAGAGAGCATTGCTGTTGCATCTGACGCTGGTGCCCTACATTGCTTCAGCAGGTGAAACCAAAACCAAGCCTACCCAACACTCGGTTAAAGAAATGCGCTCTCTGGGGCTGCAGCCAGATGTGTTGCTATGTCGTTCGGAAGTAGAGCTCGAGGAAGTGCAGCGCAAAAAGATTTCACTATTTACCAATGTAGAAGAGCGCGCCGTGATACCTGTGATCGATGCTCAGACTATCTATCAGGTGCCGCGCATGCTGCATGAATGGGGTCTGGATCAATATGTGGTAGAGCGCTTTAATCTGGATAAGCCACTGGCCAACCTGAGTGAATGGGATGCGGTGGTTGATAATCAGCTGAATTCTGAGGGTGAAGTGGTTATAGCCATGGTCGGCAAGTATATGGAGCTGCTGGACGCCTATAAGTCTTTGACCGAAGCATTGATTCACGCCGGCATTCACAATAAAACCAAGGTTAAAATTCGCTATATTGACTCCGAGCTATTGGAATCTGATCCCACATTGATCGATGACGCCGACGCCATACTGGTGCCAGGCGGTTTTGGCACCAGAGGGACCGAAGGTAAGATCTACGCGGTTAAAACTGCCCGGGAGAACAATATTCCCTATCTGGGTATCTGTCTGGGCATGCAAATTGCTGTAATTGAATATGCGCGTAATGTCTGCGGCATGAATGGGGCTAATAGTACCGAGTTTGATCCGGACACCGCTTTCCCTGTGGTTGGCCTGATCGCAGAATGGACCGATAGCCAAGGCAATAAAGAGCAGCGCACTGAGGACAGTGATATGGGCGGCACCATGCGTCTGGGGTCACAGGTTTGCCATCTGCACCCTGGCTCAAAAGCTCACGAAATCTACGGCAGTGAGCAGATTGAAGAGCGCCATCGTCACCGCTATGAGGTCAACAACAACCTGTTGCCACAGATCAAAGAGGCCGGGCTGGTCATTGGCGGCCTGTCGTCTGATAAAACATTGGTAGAAACTGTGGAACTGCCAGATCACCCCTGGTTCTTTGCCAGTCAGTTCCACCCAGAATTTACCTCTACGCCCAGAGACGGTCATCCGCTGTTCCAGGGTTTTGTCGCTGCAGCCACGGCATTTCAAGAGCAAAAGTAAGGAAGTATTGAGATGATTTCAGTCCCCATAGAGATTGCAAATATAGCGGTTAGCAATGATGCCCCTATGGCCCTGTTTGGCGGTATGAATGTTCTTGAATCCAGAGATATGGCCATGCAGATTGCTGAGGCCTATGTGCAGGTCACTGAAAAGCTGGGTATTCCCTATATATTTAAAGCCTCCTTTGACAAGGCCAACCGGTCGTCGATTCATTCTTTTAGGGGGCCTGGTGTAGATGAAGGGCTAAAAATATTTCAAGAAATTAAAAGTACCTTCAATGTACCTGTGATTACCGATGTACATGAAATTGACCAGGCAGCCCCAGTGGCTGAAGTCTGCGATGTAATTCAGCTACCGGCTTTTCTGGCGCGCCAGACAGACCTGGTTGAAGCTATGGCCAGGACTGGCGCAGTAATCAATGTTAAAAAACCCCAGTTTCTCAGCCCCGGACAGATGGGCAACATAGTTGATAAATTCCGCGAATGTGGCAATGACAAAATAATGCTCTGCGAGCGCGGCGCCTGCATGGGCTACGACAATCTGGTTGTGGATATGCTTGGCTTTAGAACCATGAAAGATGTCAGCGGTGGCCTGCCACTTATTTTTGATGTCACCCATGCGCTGCAGTGTCGTGATCCCATGGGGTCGGCCTCAGGTGGCCGCCGTCACCAGGTTGCCGAATTGGGCCGCGCCGGTATTGCGGTGGGTATCGCCGGCTTGTTCCTGGAGGCCCATCCAAACCCAGACCAGGCTAGGTGTGATGGCCCAAGCGCTCTGCCGCTGGATCGTCTAAAGCCTTTCCTGGCGCAGATGAAAGCATTTGATGATTTGATTAAATCGCAGCCGGACTTAGATATTTCGTAATTAGCCGGCGCGCGCAACAGAATATTCTTTTCCAATCCGAACTCAGTTCGCAAACACCTTTAAGGGAGCACCTAAACCATGAGTAATATTGCAGATATTCGAGCTTTTGAAGTTCTTGATTCAAGAGGCAACCCCACAGTACAGGCCGATGTTATTTTAGATAATGGCATTGTAGGCACAGCCTGTGCTCCCTCTGGTGCCTCAACCGGATAAAGAGAAGCGCTCGAACTGCGAGATGGCGACAAGAGCCGCTATCTGGGCAAAGGTGTTCTCAAGGCTGTAGATAACATTAACAGCACTATTAAGGCTCTGCTGGTAGGTACTGATGCGGCTGATCAGCGCGGGCTTGACCAGGCCATGATTGATGCAGATGGCACAGAAAACAAAGCCGTACTGGGCGCCAATGCGATTTTGGCGGTCTCTCTGGCTGCTGCCAAAGCTGCTGCTCAGGACAGAGGCTTGGCTCTCTACGCGCATATAGCGGAACTCAATGGTACCGCCGGTCAGTACAGCATGCCTGTACCCATGATGAATATTATTAACGGTGGTGAGCACGCAGATAACAATGTTGATATCCAGGAGTTTATGGTGCAGCCGGTGGGGGCGAAAAGTTTTTCACAGGCGCTGCAAGTGGGTGCTGAGATTTTTCATGCCTTGAAAAAGGTCCTTGGCAACAAAGGCCTGAATACCGCAGTGGGCGATGAGGGCGGCTTTGCACCTAATCTGACATCCAACGCTGAGGCGCTGGCGGTTATTCAAGAGGCCACAGAAGCGGCCGGTTATAAACTGGGTGAGGATGTGACTCTGGCGCTGGACTGTGCGGCCTCTGAGTTCTACAAAGATGGGCAGTACGATCTGTCAGGTGAAGGCAAGGTATACAGCTCAGAGGGCTTCAGTGACTTTTTGGCTGAGCTCTGTGATCAGTATCCGATTATTTCCATCGAAGATGGTCTCGATGAGTCGGATTGGGATGGCTGGAAATACCAGACTGAAAAGCTGGGCCACCGCTGCCAGCTGGTGGGTGATGATCTGTTTGTTACCAATACCAGCATTCTCAGCCGAGGTATTGAAATGGGTGTGGGCAACTCAATCCTGATCAAATTTAACCAGATTGGTACATTGTCAGAAACTCTGGACGCCATCAATATGGCCAAAGATGCCGGCTACACTGTGGTCATATCTCATCGCTCTGGCGAAACCGAAGATACAACCATTGCCGATCTGGCTGTGGCAACTGCAGCGGGGCAGATTAAAACTGGCTCCCTATGTCGCTCTGATCGTGTTGCTAAATACAATCGCTTGCTGCGCATTGAGGCTGAACTGGGCAATACAGTTGCACCCTATAGAGGCCGAGCCGAATTTAAGGCCTAAACTGTCTGCCTGATTGGCAAAAACTTCGCCAAAGAGAATAGAATAACAGTATGCGATGGTTGCTGATATTACTGGTTGTACTCTTGATAGGCCTGCAGAGTCGTCTGTGGGTCGGCGAGGGCAGTCTCGCCCACAGAGCGGAACTGGGACGGCAGCTTGAGCTCCAGACCGAAAAAAATCGCCAGCTTAAGCAGCGCAATGATCTTATTGCCCAGGAAGTTGAAAGCTTAAAGAATAATCTCGACTCGATCGAAGAGAAAGCGCGCAAAGATATCGGCATGATCAAGCAGGGTGAGATTTTCTATCTGGTGATCGACAGGGACGACAAGGTGCTGGGCAGTCAGTCCGACGCCATTTCAGAGGCTGATGCCCAATGACCGAAAGAGCAGCTAAATACTGGGCTATTGTGCCTGCGGCTGGCGTGGGGCAGAGGTTTGCCGCTGATATTCCCAAACAGTTCCATCAGCTCAATGGTGCGCTGGTAGCCCAGCATACGCTGAGCCGACTGCTCAGTCTGTCTATTATTGAAACCATTGTGGCTCCCTGCGAAGTGGGCTCTGGCTACTGGTCTAAGGTGCCAGCCGCAGCTAACCCCCGAGTGCGACTGGTTGCTGGAGGCAAACAGCGCGCTGATTCGGTGATGAATGGCCTGGTGGCACTGCAGGAAACTGCTGCAGATAATGATTGGGTGCTGGTGCATGATATGGCGCGGCCCTGTGTTACTCCAGCCAATATAGCCAGACTGATCTCCGAGTTGGACGGCCACAGTGTGGGCGGTATTCTGGCGGCACCAATTAATGACACCTTAAAAATTGTGGCTGCAGATAGGCGCATTCTCAGCACAGTGAATCGAGCCGAGTACAGGGCGGCCCAGACGCCTCAGATGTTCCGTTTTGGGCTGCTAAAGTCCTCTATACAGGCTATGCTCGATCAACAAAAATTACCTACTGACGAAGCCTCTGCCATCGAATTTGCAGGTTTCTCTGCCCAGGTTGTCGAGGGTCGTCAGGACAATATTAAAATTACCAGGCGAGAAGATTTGGCGATTGCGGAGGCCATCATGAAAAATCAGGAGGCCGAGGCATGATTTATTGTCACAGACTGATAGCGGAGAATAATCAATGCGCATAGGTCATGGTTACGATGTCCACGCTTTTGGCGAGGGCAGTGCTCTTATACTGGGGGGAGTCAGTATTCCCTATCAGCGGGCTTTTATTGCTCATTCCGATGGGGATGTACTTATTCACGCCCTGATTGATGGCCTGCTGGGTGCCCTTGCCCTGGGTGATATTGGTCAGCACTTTCCCGACACCGACCCGGCCTACAAAAATAGCAACAGTAGCGATTTGCTGGCCACTGTTGTGGCTATGATGACTGCAAAGGGCTATGCACTGGCTAATGCAGATATAACCATTGTTGCCCAGAGCCCAAAAATGGCACCCCATCTGCATAATATGCGCCTCAATT
>Ga0228609_1001029_pt1 | contig 11739 bp, 10 predicted proteins | sample 10DmetaG_FD_190068 | JGI IMG/M metagenome (GOLD analysis project Ga0228609, IMG submission 190068) | Seawater microbial communities from Monterey Bay, California, United States - 10D | ecosystem: Environmental > Aquatic > Marine > Coastal | place: USA: California | collected 2016-11-10 | reverse complement strand
TAGAAACAACTTTGCCAACAAACCTTCCAAAGAAGTTCCAGCAGTCTTATGTATATGATGAAAAATCACACGTCTATCACTAGACCACGACTTTATTTTCAAAAGTTCAAAAAAATTATACCTATTTAATATCATTTTGTTTCAAACAAAATTTATCAATCAACCATAAAATAATCAGCGAAAAAACAAAAGCCTTTAGACCATAATTAAACACTTTACTGAAAATAGTCTCTGCTTTCATGGCATAGAAAAAGTATAGAGGTACAAAAAGAATAGTTGGCTTGCCTATCTTATTTTTCTTCATAATAATTGATAAAATTAAAGCTAAAATAAGACCGTAAACCAAAATCATTATTGCCCCACCTACATAACCAAAATTAACATAGGCTTCACCTAATTGTCCAATACTCATAGAAACAAAAGAATCTGGGTCGTATCCACCATACCTTTTCATCAAATCACGTCCTGACAATAGAGGTTTATTTGGCCAAAAAAGTCTGGGAATAAACGAATATAGAGCTTCCAGTAACGTTTCACCTTTCGCAAAGGGCACCTTATTAGGCACTTGTACCATGGTAAGTGACGATAAATATGCTTGATTTAATCGAAACAAAAGACCATTTATCGCCACTAAAAAAAAATCTGTATTTACACCACTAGCCAAGTTAGAAATTGTTTTGTAAAAGGAACTCAGACCTCCAGCCTCAGTACCTCCCCATATTTCAGCCCTATATACATTCTTAAATACTTGAAGGAAAGTTACCCCCAGTATACCTGCAATTGGAGCTATAATTCTAAGCAATGAACTAAATCCATACAAAACTCCCCTAAATAGCCCATAAAAAATTAGCATGTATAGCATTTCGCCAAACATAGCAGACCGTGCACTATGCAAAAACAATACGCTAAAACCTATTAAAAAATATATCAATCTGTCTTTTTTTCTTTCCATAAATAAGGAAAGAATTAGCAATAAAGCACTTAGCTTTCCACCCAAGTAAAAAAGAAAATTTAGTGGTCCAATTAGTCCATGTAATAGAGTACTTGCAATGGCAATCAAAATAAATAGTTTTGCAATTTTTATTAGATTATAATTAGCCTGTAGATTTTTTTTGATCTCGAGTATTTTATCTTTACTAATTGATTTAGTGGCTGTCATCAATCCTATATAAAGTAAAAGACTTGAACCAATTGCAAAACGATAATAAATAATAGGATCAATAGCCAAAATATCATATCCAAACATCATGGGATGAAAAAACTGCTGACTACCTAAATCAAACATTAAAGCAGGTGCAACACAATACATAGTAAAATAGATTAAACCAATAAAATCTATAATAGCAAACCGTTTGTTAATCTGCCTTAAAAAGTTGAGCAAAAAGAATGATTGTGCCCCATAAATAAATGCATGAATAGCATATTTTAAGTCACCAAAGTAATGAGATAAAACCCAAATAAGTATGCCAGCTAACAATGCTCTCAAATTTTAATTGATTTAGTCTTTAATTGTTTGATTGTTGTAAAAACTTGTTCTGCTCTCTTTGCGTAGTCATTTTCTCCCATGGTCATCTTTGCAAATGACCTTTGCTGTATTTCTCTAATTTCTCCGTCTGAAGCATTTATGAGTTTTTGTGCATTTTCTAAAAGTTCATCCAAGTTATGAAATAAAAAAATTGTATCATTCTCTTTAAATAGTAATTTATGCTCTTCGCTATATGGAGCGAGCTGCACTCCTCCAGCTGCAGGAATTTCGAAGGTTCGCATATTATGACTATTTTCATTGTGTGGTCTGAAAATATTTAGCACCGCTTTGTACTGTTGAATCAAACAATTGAATTCTTCTCCATAGACTGCATAATTAATAGTCAATAGGTTATGGTTAGTTATAAAATTGTCCCAGTCATTTCCATAAACATCAACTGGAATATCATTATATAATAAAAATTTAACAGTATCAGCTCTAATCTTATCTGGATTACCTATAAAACAAACTTTATTTATGAGCTGTTCATTCCCACTTAATTTCTGACCTTGATTTTTAACCGCAAAAGGCAACCAAGATGCTGAAATGTTGAATTGCTTATTTAAATCATTTACTATTTTGAGCGAATAGGAAAAATGATGATGGTAGTGTGGAATACCTTTTTTAACCAAAATATTCCCGCTGCCTGGGTATGTATATTCTATGGGATGATCTGCATTGTAATTTAGTAAAATAGTACCTCTACGCTTTAACTCTATAAGTGTATTGGGTAAAATCTCCATTCCTTTAAACACCCAAATTACATCTGGTTGAATTACTGACACCTCATCCAAGAAAAGTTTATTTAAGCTCCACACAAATGTATTTAATGATAATTTGTACCACAATTTATGTAGAATAGATCGATTGTATCTATCCTCAAAATAAACATGAATTGGATATATACTCACTTCGCAATATTGAGTTAATGCAGCTTCATACTCATTTTCTATGGCATAATGCCTATTGGAACCTACGATTAGAAGCTTCATGAGTTAATTAACACAAAGTGTTTTTGCAAGAGCAAAAAGTTCATGAGTCTCATGCTCTATATACGTTATTTCTTCTTTACTCAACTTAGATTTCCATTTTTCTAATGATGATGCTGTAACTTTATAATTATCGTTAGAATGACTAGTATTTGCTTTACGAGGTACAGCATTTATACTAGGAATCAACATTGCAGATTCAAACTCTACTTCTAGAATATCACACAATTTTTGATAGGTTTTCCTTGGATTTTTCACTATATTTTCGTAGTTTACAAGTAAGTATTTTTCCTTGAATTTTTTAGATAACTCTATCCCTGCGATTGTAGAGGGTAGCCATCGCTGTTTAAGGTAATTCTTTACATTTTTTTCTCGCCAATCATACGACTTTTCTGAAGCCCACCAAGCTAGTGGGTTACGAACAATGTGTAAACGAAAACCATCTGGATAAATCTTAAAGAAGTTCTCTACCCGTTGAGGTTGAATTTCATTCCAAGGGCAAAAAGCAACATTGTATTTTAGATTTTTTGGTGAAGAATAATTATTCCAACTATTATAAAAAGCGGTAAGGTAATTGTTTAATATAGCACGCTGAGATTCACCTCTTTGCTTGTGAAATAGCTTCTTAAAATTCTTCTTACTAAAATTAAATGGTATACTTTTATCAAAACCATGATTAATGGCATGACTAAGCCACTTATCTTTAAGAAGCTTTAGACTTTTGTTTGAGTGGTCTAACGAACTATTAAAATGATATCCATTTTTCTCCCAGCTTAATTCATACGGGTAAACTGCCAGAGCTGTGTGACCGTCGAACAAGTTTCTAGTTAAGGTACCTCCGCAACGTGGAGGTTGTGAAATATACACCAATGGTTTATCAAAGGTTTTATCTATACTTCCCTTAGATAAAGTTAGAAGTTCTTTTAACCACACCCGAAAGTCATTTACTTGCTTTGCCAATCTTATATAGGTTGTGATTCCAATTATTTTTTGAATTCTTTCTCTATTCATTTATGCTAAAATCTGGTCTATAGTTTGGTTAAAAACCGAATCATAATTTAATTAATTAGTAATATCTCTTATTGCACTTGTAGATATTCCTTCATACCGCTCTATTATATTTGACACACTTGTAACAACAGATTCACAAGTTAAATCTGTAAAGAATGCCCAATCTCTCTCAGCTAAATATTGCTGATAATGTTCCGTATCAAATAGTAATACTGGGAGTCCTGCGGCTGCGTACTCATAAATTTTATTAGAAGAAGTTGCTCCAAGATTGTAGATTGCTTTTTTACCAGGCAAATGAGTTGCAATACCAACATCAAATGCCCTAGTTATATGGTGTAATTTTGAGTACGGTACTCCCTCTTTGATAGAAACATAATTGGTTACCCCAAGCTGCTCTGCTCTTTTTAACAAACTCTCTTTATACCCTGACTGAATTGGACCAATTAATGTTAAGGTTAATTGACGATTATTAACCTTGGTTTCTAGAACATCAATAAGCTGTTCAAACCCATGATTATCTCCCAATGATCCTTGATAGATAAGATTTACAAACTCATTATCTCTCAATACCTTACTCTCCTTAGCTATTAGTTCCTTCATTGGATAATTCGGCATAACTAGTGAATTATGCTTAATTCTATTAGAAAGAGGATAATACGTTAATCGTTCTTTTACAGGTAAAGTAAAAATATCTATTCTCTTAAAAATGGTTGGTTCCAACCATTTTGCTAATCCCATTAATGAATATTTACTAACCGTATGATTATGAATAACATCGTGAGAATGAAACCATAATTTTACCTGTTGGGTTGATCTAAGAGCTAAATATCCTGCTAAGAGAGCAAGTAAGTCATAGCATAGCAGGTGAGTATATTTACCCGTTTTAACTTCTTTCTTTATATACTTAAAGAATCGATAAAAAAAACTAAGTTTTCTAAAATAAGAAAGTTGCTTTAGTTCCTCTTGAGAAACACACTCATGTGTGTACTGTACCTTCGCATTTTTAGGAAGTTTTAGGGTTTCTGTTTTTAAGCACCTCCCCAGTAATTTAACAGATGTAAACCTCTTAGCTAATAATTTAGTGCTATTAACTGTAGGAGGATAATTTGCAGGGTCAGCATAAATAGCCAGTAGTGGTCTCATTCTAGACTTATTTTAAGTGACGTAACAATAACATCGTAAGTATATTTTGATACGAGTTCCCGTGATTTTTCACCATAATTTATAATTTCAGAATTTTCAAGTTGTATCATCTTTGAAATTACACTACTCAATTCTTCTATATTCCTAGTTTCAAACTGGTATCCATTACCATCAATTAAGTCATAAGAGCTGCCTGTTAAATCTGACAAGATTACAGGCAAACCAAAATTCATTGCTTCATTGGTAGAAAGACCCCACGTTTCACCCAATCCAGAACACATTATAAAAATATCACTTAGGGCATAAAAATCTGCTACTGAGCTTTGATTAATAAAACCTGTAAGCAGTACATTTTTTAGTTTCTCCTGCTGAATGAAGTCTTCCATTTCGATCCTAAGCTTACCTTCTCCCATAAATATGAAATATGAATTTTTGATGTCCTTCTCAGACAACAATTGGATTGCCTTTAGTAAATCCATTGGTCTTTTTTTATGAATATACTTACCTGAAAAAATAAAAACTCTTTTTGCATTGGGAATGCTGTACTTCTCACGAAGATTTAGCTTTTCCCCAATTAGGTTTTGAGCTTGACTTTTAAATCGATCATTATCTACAGAATAAGGTGTAAATATTAGTTTTTCTTCAGGGACACCCATTTCTGTATAGAATAGTTTATTTTGACTTCCAATGTAATGAGCTTCATCTAGTCTTTTGAACAATAACCACTTAAGCAGAAAACGACTAGATTTAAATAAAAACCCTGATCGTTGATTCTCATGCACCTGAGGGGTCTCTGCTTTTAATGCTAGGCGATGACCCAATAAAGGAGCAAATAATATAATTATCCAGTTAGTAAAATAACTCCACCCATGAATTAGTATAATTGACTTCTCTTGGCTGAAGAGTAGTTTGATAACACCTGGATTTACAATTCCCCAGAATCCATAAGGACCTGGTTTAAGCGACCAGTTAGATAAAAATCTTGAAATATAACCCTGTAATAAATCAATATCCCAAGAGAAAGTAGTATTAAACTCTTTATCTAAAATCTTATCTATACCATGTCGGCTACCATACCAAACCTCTGTTAAAACTTTCTTTTTCTCCATTTGAGCAAATAATGGAGTGAAATATTGTATTGGATGAGATATAAAAATAATGTACTTCATCTATTTTACTCTAGATCGACCTTAGAAATTTTATACAAACTACATTTACTTACCAATACTGTATGACCAATTACTTCTTTAGGACATCCTACCAAAAACACTTTTTCTGAAGCCTTTCCCTTAACAAAACCTAATGCAGGTTTCATCTTTTTTAATGTAAAATTCTTGGTCACAATAAGATTGTCGTTAATGTTTAACTTAGCTACACCCTCCCCAACTAAATAAATAGTCCCCTTATCACCCTCTTTAATTTGAAATTTTCCTCTATTTTCTAATTTGTATGTATTTCTACTTTGTTTATAAACCTTATTACTTGCAGTTACGACCGTTACATTCCCAGGTACAAACTTTCCATTCATCTTATTGGGAATTACTCCAGTATAAGTATCACTAAGTACTGAGCCAAAACATTTGTGCCTTACATTTCTAAAACTTACATTGTGTAAATGTTCACCTCCACTATTGGTGAATTGGTCGGCAAAGACTAATCCACCTTCAATGTTACCGCCAGTAATATTTACTCTCATAGACTTGAAAACAAATGGTATTTGAAGCTTACAATTAGAAAAGTAGATGATATCACAGTCATTAAAACTAAGTATACTGTTTGATCTAAAGTGATACTGCGGAACACTAATTTCTCTTGTGGGTTTAAAAAACTTGATGTGACATTGGTTGAAGGAGGTCCAAGTGGTGTTGCTCACTCCTAAACTCCAAAGAGACTCAAAATTAGACTGGTAAGCAGAGAATCCCGAAAAGCCTGTTTTTAAATTGAGTAATTGCTTACAAAAACCGGCTATACTCACATTTCGAATAGTTGGTGGAGTACCTCTAACTCCACCTATCTGTCTACCAGAAATAAACGTATGCACTCCTGTACAATATACGTTATCAATACTATTAGCTCTGCTTTGAGTCTGACCGGCACTCCAAAATGTATGTATGCGTTTTGCATGACTGTTTTCTATTCTTATATTATCTCCATTTTGTATGTATGCAGATGGGTTATTGGCAAGAGCTATATAATGACCATCAAAAGTACACCCCCTTATTAATACCATACTACTTCCACTTCTCTTCCTATTTGTATAAAAATCTGAAAAACCTGGGTATTGATTTTCTTTTTGAATCGTGTATGCAAAGGGGTCAATGACTAATGCACAAGAAGGTGAATACCTGTTGGTTCTAATACTTTTTTCTTTTTTAAGATTTTTAGCTGATCTAGCCAATATAGCTTCTGGACTATTTTCTAATTTCGAACATCCTAGAAATACTAAATTTTCAATAGTACAGTTTCTAGCACTTTGTAGGGCTATACCAAATGTTGGGTTTTTAATCTTAAATACTGCAACACTTCCAACAGTCTGATTTTCAGAATAAACAGGAATAGCACCCCCAATTCTTAGGGTGACAAATTTAAATTCCCCACTTTTTTGTTGATTAGCGATAACCAACCCCTTAGATAAGTCATAAATTCCAGGGGGACAATACACCCATGATGATTTTCTACTTTTTATTGCAAAGTCTATAGCAGCCTGTATAGCTTTGCTGTCATCAATTTTATCATTGGAGATAGCACCGAAGTCTTTTATATTCAATACCTGACCTAAAAAAAATAAATTCGCTGTTTTATTAGAACAACTTATAAAAGTTAGAACAAACAGAGTAAGAAATAATTTATTATTTTTTAAGTATATCGTCAAAAATATCTATTAATTTTAATGTACAGTTGAACCTGCTCAGACTATTAATAAATTTGTAATTGGGTGTAAGTTTAATTTGACCGTCTAATAATTTTTTCAATTTTTCTACACCATTTGAAATATCATCTGGATTAAGATGTATTGCTACACCTGTTTTCATTAATAAATCGGTCTGAGCACCTTCAGAGGTGCATGCAATAATTGGTTTTAGGTTTTTAATGTATTCAAAAGTCTTTCCTGCAATGCTGTAGTCTCTACCATTAATAACTTTAGAGGATGTAAGAAATAACGCATCACATTTTCCTTGAAAAGCCATAGAATCTTGATGATTCAATAAGCCTATATGTTTCACAAGGCTCTCTAGTTTAAATTTTTTAACCATGTCATCAAACCACTTTTCTTTACGACCAGCAAACTTGATTTGAATTATATTTTTATAATCTGGTTCGTTCGATATCAGTTGAGACAACATTTTGAAGAAAAAATAAGGCGAGCGATAAAGCCAATCCTGTTTGTTTGGAATATAACTTAGTTTTCTATACCCTTTTCTTTCCCACCAACTACTTACCATGTTTTGTCGCTGTTCAGGACTGTAGTAAAAGGATCCAACATAACCAACAACAATTTTATTTTTTTTAGATAACACATTCCATTTACTAAGATTACCATCGTAGCCATTTGGTATATATACGAACTTTTTTTTATCTACATAGCTATTGAGTTTTTTCAAATCTTTTTCTGTCTGTTTAGAAGTAGTAATTATCTTGTCTGCCAATCTCAGAGCCTTTGATTCTTTTCGTCTGACCCATGTGTAATGAAAAAAACTATGATAAGGAGCTGTAAACCAATTGGACCAGGCATCTCGTAAGTCAATTACCAAAGGAATATTAAACTCACGTTTTATATTAATTGCTAAATCTATTATACTAAATGGAGGAGCAGTTACAAATATTACTTTAGGCTGATGGATCGCAATTATCTCTGGTATTTTTAATCTAAATTGTTTTTGCCAAGACAACTTTTCCCTACCATTTGGCGAAAAAAACAAAGTAATCTTTTGTTGTATGCTAGATTTCGAACTTAGCAGATTTGAATTCTTTTGAATTTCAATTATATCAAGTTTTTTTCTAGTTTCAACACCCAGACCAAAATCCAAATTTTGCCCTTCACGCTGCCAGCAATCTTTAGATACTGTAATTACAACAGGGTTGTATTTACTAGATACAAGAGATTCGCAAAAACCTAATGGTCTGAAAACACCACCTTTTTTTAATGGAGGAAATTCGTAAGATATAAATAAAATATTTACCAAATTATATCAAGTTTAGAATTATATCCCGGATTCTCTGTGTTGCCATGCCATCCCATTTTTCTGGTATACTAGAACCACTATCCTTACCTGTTTGTAATATATCAACTAGTTCAAAAATGTTCGGGTTAATTATATCGCATAAATTATTACTACCTACCTCTATTGTTGAGGGTCTTTCTGTATTTGGTCTTAGCGTTAAACAAGGTACTTTATAGTAGGTAGTTTCTTCTTGGATTCCTCCGCTATCAGTTACCACAAAATCAGCGTTTTTAATTAGATGTTGAAAGTTAAAGTAATCTAGAGGATCAGTACAAATTACGCCTTCTAACAAATTAAGAGAAGTCTCTAACGAGAATTCCTTCAATTTGGCTTTTGTCCTAGGATGAATAGGAAAAACTACTTTATTTTTCTGAGTTAAATATTTCAATATTTCCAACATTCTATGTAAACCCTCTTTGTTATCAACTGTTGCAGGACGATGCATTGTAACTAGTGTGTACTTTATATTTGAAATATTTAAATCTTTTAAAATTTGTGCTTGATCAATTTTAGGCTGATAACTAACTAAAGTATCAATCATCGTATTTCCAACATAAAAAATTTTTTCTATTGCTTTACCTTCTTTTACTAGATTATTTCTGCCACTTTCCTCAGTAACAAAATAATAATCAGTTATTTCATCTGTAAGAATCCTATTAATCTCCTCAGGCATGCTCCTGTCATTGCTTCTTAACCCACTTTCAATGTGACCAATTTTGATATTATTCTTTTGAGCTGCTATTGCTGCAGCCAAAGTTGAATTTACATCCCCAATCACTAAAACTAAATCTGGCTTTTCCTCCTTGAACAATTTTGTTAGTTTCACAATAATCTCGCCAATAACACTTCCCGGACTTGTTTCAATGAGTTCTAAAAAATAATCCGGCTTTAAATCAAATTGCTCAAAAAAGCTCTTAGCCATTTTATAATCAAAATGTTGGCCTGTATGAACTAACTTATGTTCAAGACCTCTAGCAGGATTGTCCAACCACTTTTTAAATTGTGTTACTTTTATAAAGTTGGGTCTAGTTCCAACAACAGTTAAAATCTTCATAAAAATTGTTTATTAATATAGTTTCTAAGGTTAGTTTGGTCTTCTCTAAATTCGGCCAATAATTTCAATCGTAAATTATCAGAAATTTCAACACTATCTATTGGTTTGTACATTAATTTCTTGACCATCTTATTTTTTTTTAGTTTTTCACTTACTTTTCTGGGTAATAGTTTTTTTGAACTCAGAAACTCATTCTTTAAAAAAAACCTGTAAATCTTTGACTTTTTTCTTTTTGTAAATCCTTGGTTGCTCTCGTAATCAAATATAGCATCGTTCGTGAGTTCATATGCTCCTAAAAACTTAAAAATCCTATTTAGTGTATTTAATCTATTATTTTTTAATGAATTAGATTCAATTATTAATATTTGGTCTTTTGAAAAATATTTCAGAAAATGCTCTAATTGAGTAAAGTATTTGCTTGTCAAAACTAGATGGTTTGTATTTAGATTCAAATCAATTAGATTTTCTAAACTTGACAATTCATTATAACCTCCAGAAAGAGCCTCCCTGTGATGAGATACCAACCTAGCTATAGGGTCTCGCACCAAATAAATCAATTTTATATAAGGTAAGTACTTTTGTAATCTGTATGGAACATTCTCATAATTTTTTTGATGGCATTTCGTATAACCTTGTGGTGATGTTCCGCAAATTCTTTTTTCACTAATGAAATGTTGATAATATGCATTAAGCAAACCCTTATCAAAATTTTTATCGTCAAAAAAATGAATCTCTTTAGGATTTGTGGTATAAATTTCTGGATGTTTACCCAAATAGTCATGTAAACTAGTGGTTCCACACTTCATTGCACCAATAATTAAAAAATCAGGCTTTCTACCTTTCATTATTTGTCTTTGAGTCAATCGTTTTTTTTTAAATTTGGCTTAACTAAAAGCCTCTCATTCAAGAATATTTTTATGGATCAAAAATATGACAGCAGAACAAAAGTTTACTCCATGGCCATTATGCTATGTTAAATCTAAATAGTGTAATCTTAATGAAAGACATAGCAGAATTTCACGTACTCTTTTTAATTGTTTTTTGATACAGAGAAATTAAACGATCAGCATGCTTCTCTTTATCAAATGAATTCAGAATTTTTTCTCTATTGATTTTCTTATACTCCCAATCTAAAATATCAAGCATTCTTTGAGCATAGGCATCCACATCTCTTTCTTCTACTAAATATCCATTAACCCCATCCTCTACTAGTTCTGGTATACCAGAGTGATAAGTGGAAATTACAGGTAGCTCCATAGACATAGCCTCCATAATAGCAGTTGGGATACCCTCCTTATCCCCATTCGTTGCCGTAACGCTATGATGAACAAAAAAATCTGCTTCATTCATCAGCATTTTTGCTTCATCAACATTTACCCAATCTGTAAACTTAACAAAAGATTCTATACCAAGTTCTTTAGCTAGTTTTTTAAAATTATCTAATGAATCACCTCCTCCTGTTATAACTAGCTTATATTCCTGAGGATTATTGAGTGTAGTTAAAAATTGCTTAAAAGCCTTTAATGTATACAAGTGACCTTTCTTTTCTACAAGTGACGAGACCTGAAGAAACACGCATTTAGTTGACTGTTTCTTTTCCCTGGTAAAAACTGCATTATTCGTTCCACAGTACAATATGTTATAATTATTCAATCCTATGCCCGAATTCAAAACATTATTCACCAAATATTTTGAAACAAAAATGGGTTGTACATTTTCTCTTTTGAGTAATTTTTTTAATTGTATTCGATAGCTTTTTTATTCTCTAAGCTTTTGTGATGCATCATATCCGTG
>Ga0228609_1001025_pt1 | contig 11760 bp, 11 predicted proteins | sample 10DmetaG_FD_190068 | JGI IMG/M metagenome (GOLD analysis project Ga0228609, IMG submission 190068) | Seawater microbial communities from Monterey Bay, California, United States - 10D | ecosystem: Environmental > Aquatic > Marine > Coastal | place: USA: California | collected 2016-11-10 | reverse complement strand
TATTGGATGTATTGCTTGCATTATTCTTTTTTATATATAGGTTCAACTAAACCATGATCTTTTACTTTTTTTAGCTTGCTCTTTACTTTATCGAGGCTATTTTCAATATGTCGCAGACCTTGACTAACGTACATTCCTGGTTTTTCTAAGTCTTTAGAAACAACACTGCCACTGCCAACGTGAATGGCATTACCAACTTTTACGCCAGGATTAAAAATACAACCTGAACCTATGTATACGTTGTCACCTATTTGTATTTTACCATCAATTCTGATCCTATCTTTTCCTGTATTAGCATGGTAATAGCCATGTGTCCACATTTGAGATCTTACTCCAGCCAAAATAGAAAATTTTCCAAAACTTATACTTTGTGTTAAATCGATGTGATGACCAGTTGTTATTTTTGTTAATTCGCCCAAAATCAAATCGCTCTCTCCATAGGTTATTCCTAAATTACTTCTGGTTATGTAATTTTTATTACCAATAGCAGCTTTTTTATCAAGCTCTAAGTTAAATGGTCCCTTTAAAACATTTAGATATCCAATATATGCATCATTATTTAGTGTTATCGACTTATTTAGTATTAGATTTAAATGTCCAATTTTTACATTATCACCAAGCGTTATTTGTTTGGCTTTAATGAATGAAAAACCAATTTTTACTTTTTTTCCCACTTTGTGTCCAGATGCTCTTAACAACAAAACACCCAGGAATGAGGGTGAAATAAATACTAAAAAACCAATGAAATTTTTCAAACTTTACTGTTTAATATTTGATTGAACGCTTTTACTACATCACTTATATTGTCTTTAGAAACGGAATATGAACTATAATAAGGATCTGAAATAACGCCTTTATAACTTGTGGTGCTTAACAAATTTAAAAAATCTACCTTCTCAATATCCGATAAGATAGGGAAATTATTGTTTTGAATATTCAATATATAATCTTGCAGTAAATTAAATTCCTTCATAAATAAGCAATTTTTTGCTTTATTAAAAAACACCTCAACCAATGTTAGTATTGGTTTGTTAGCAAAAATACATTCTAAGGCAATAGTACCATTAACCGTAATAAATAAATTAACATCATTAAAAATATCATCCATAGATACTTGATGGTGGAGCATTTGTGCATTATGAGTGTTTTCTATGGAATGTAATAGCTCTTTAGATAATTCGTATTTTGATTTTGGGTTTGGCTTTATGTAAAGAATTTGATTGCCTAATAAATTATTGGCTATTTTTTTAATTGTATCCAATTGGTCTCTTCGAGGTCTTCCCCAAACATCAATATTAGCTTCAGGTTGTAGATGCAAAGGGTAGACAATGGAAAAATGCTTTTTATCTATTTCGAATAGTGCTTTAGCATCCCAAGCTGCTATATTTTTTTTCTTTTGTTGTTCTATTTTATATTTAACAATTGGGTTTGGCGTATTGTACTTTTCGCCTGTTAAATAGCCTTTTAAAACTTTTATTTTGTCTTTTAAAATCTTACTTTTTTTAAAAGACACTTTTTTCATATAATCTGGTTTCGAATCTCTATTAATAATGTTTTCAATAATAGTAAGCGCCTCTTTTTGAGATAAGAATTCTTCACTACCTACATAAGGGTGAACTGTATCGTATAAATAAAATGAAAATCGCTCTGAAGGATAGCGACAAGAAGATGGGTGCAAATATAAAATGTCCTTTTCTTTAGATATTTTTATGGCTAATAGTTCATGAAAAGCCGTGCTTTCTCCAAAAACAAAATTTGGTTCAATCTGTTCTACCAAGCTTTTAATTTCATGATAGTAATAATGAAAATAATTAGTGTCTTTTTTTTTGAAAAAATTTAATTGTCTATCTGAGTTTATTATACTATCAAGATTCGTTTTTGTATCTACTTTTATAGATTTTGAAGGATATTTAATTATGTGTATGTTTCCTACAGTTGGCAAAAACTTAGGGTTTTGAACAATCCAATATATTTCATGCCCAAGCTTTTCTAACTCGGCAGCTAACAAGTCAAAAAAATAAGTTTTGTATCTGTTTTCAATAAAAAGTAATTTCATTGCTTATAAGGGACTACTTTTATTTACTGTTTAATTAATTCAAAAGATAATGGTGTGCCTTTTTTAACATTCTTAATAACTCTTTTTCCCAGTATATTTTCATAATGCTTTGGGTGTAATCCAAAACTAGGGCGTACCGAACGAATATTCTCTTGGGTTAATTGATCTCCTTTTTTAAGATCTTTAGTTATAAATAAAGATCGTGAGAACTCTCTACTTTTCTTCTTTTTAGTAGTCATGGTGTAATCTACTTTCCCCATTAGTTTCTCTGTTAACCTAACAGCATCTACCATTTTTTGGAATTCCATTTCGTCTAAGGAAAAATGAGCATCTGGACCTCCTATTTTTTTATTTAAAATAAAGTGCTTTTCAATAACTTTTGCTCCTAATGCTACAGCAATCATTGGAGCTTCAATTCCCATAGTGTGATCTGATAATCCTGATTTTACCTTAAATCTTTTTTGAATATCTGGTATGGTTAATAAATTAGCATCTTCAGGAGCTGCAGGATAAGCCGACGTACATTTTAAAATTGTAATATCTGAATTTCCAGCTTTTTCACAAGTTTCAATGGCTAGTTCTATGTCTTCAATAGTGGCTATCCCTGTTGAAATGATAATTGGCTTTCCCTTGGAAGCAATATAACTAATTAGCGGAATATCCGTAATTTCAAACGAGGCTATCTTATAAATTGGATTATTTAAATCCTCTAAGAAATCAACAGCTGTTTTATCGAAGGGTGACGAAAAACAAACCAACCCTTCTTCTTGCGCTAAATCATAAAGTCTTTTGTGCCATTCCCATGGAAGTGATGCATTTTTATACAAATCGTATAAGTATTGGCCGTCCCATGCTGTACCTTGGCTTATTTTAAAATCATCTGTTTTAACATTTAGGGTTATAGTGTCTGCAGTATACGTTTGAAGTTTGATAGCATCAGCGCCAGCTCTTTTGGCAGCTCTAACGGTTTCTTCAGCAATTTCTATACTTCCTCCATGATTTGCGGAAAGTTCAGCAATAATAAAACATTTATCTTTCAGCATCCGATTTTTTCAATTTATATACAAAACTAAGGTTTCCTTTTATTATTTCGTCCTTAAAATGTTTAAATCTTGCCTTTTCAAAAGATTTAATAGATGCTAAATTTTCTTTTTTAATATAAGCATGGATTGGTTTGTCAAATCTTTTAAAATAATACGCTGCTGCTTCCTTTAAAAAATAAGTAGCCAATCCCTGTCCGCGATAATCTTTTGACACTACAATGCCTACAACTGAATATTCATTATTAATCTCATAGCGAACAATTCCAGAAGGCTGATTATTAACCAAAACAATTAAAAAAAGTGACTTCTCATCTTTAATCTTGTTCGTAAACCAATTTTTATGATCTTTTAAAGCAATCTCATCAGAATTATAAGAATTTTGACGTACTAAGTTATCATTAGACCATTTAAAAACTGTTAGCATGTCTTTTTCGCTAGCTTTTCTGAAGGAGATATGTAGTCTATTTATAAGCCCTAAAATTCTTTGAGAACTGTTTCCGTCAAAAATTTTTGATTGATTTTCTAAATACGCATTATGTAGAGGGCTTTTTAATAATGATGTTATCATGGACTGAAAATCCTCGGTAGTTGCTTTCCTAAAATCACCACCACTATAAATCACATTTAAATCAGCTAATTCTCTATAAATATTTTTCTGGTTTTCAACATAGAACCCACTTAGAATTGGCATTTTTACACAGCACAACTCATAAAGTATAGTGCTTGCTGGTGCTATACCAATGTGCGATTCTTTCATAACATTAACGAGTTCAGTTTCTGTAAGATTTTTATATAATTTGATTTTATCTGAATACTGTTTTGCTAGCTCAATAATGTCTTTATGATTATATGCTTCCCCTAGAACGATATTTATTTTTTTAAACTGTAGCAATGCTTTTACCGCTTTAAAGCTAAGATCGTTAGGGTCTGAGCCACCAAAGCACACAAAGGCAGTCTCTATACTATTAGTTTTTCTTTTTTCACGAGCTGCTTTTAAAAATGCTGGACGAAGTAGAGCAAACTGTGTCCCTAAGGCTAATTGTGTATATGGTTCCGTTTTATAATGCGTTTCATTTAGGTCTGGTGAATGGTTGATTACAATATCTGCATACATGTGTTCGGTTGCTAAATCATCTATATAAATAAATGTATAGCCTGCTGCTTTTAACTTCTTTTGGTAACTTGAATTAAAGTGATATCCATCAACAATCATGCTATGTGATTTAGCTCGAAATTGAGAATTAACCCATTCTGGTTCTTGATCTATAGTAATGTTTTGTGGAATTGTTACAAACCTATACTCTTTTGGAATGACTTTAGTCGTTGACTCTTCTTTGGTTAAAAACACAAAATTATATTGGCCTTTAGTCATTTCAACAAGACTAAATAATCTGTATAAGTGACCTAGTCCAGTTTTAGCATTTCCATCTGCCCTAAAGAGAATCGTTTTAGTCATTAATTTAATCGCTTAAATCCAGAATGACAAACTGGTCCTTCTAATAAGTCTTGAATATTTTTCTGACCTTTTTCACAATCAGATATCATCTTATAAACACCATCTAAAGCATCAAAATAATCAACTATTTGATCGTCTTTATGCTCTGTACAAGCATAGAAGTTTGTACTCGCTAAAAACCCTTTTTTAAGCATTTCTTGTGCTATAAAAGTTTTGTATTCCATAGCATTTTCACTATTAAAACTATAGGTGCTAAGTGCTGGCATTCCTGAAACTGAAATAGAGAGATTGTGTGTTTCTGCCAGAGATTTCCATTGGTTTTGTATTTTCTTTCCTTGATCAGTGATAATATCCCAAGAACTCATTTTGTACATTACTTCAAGCGTTTTCAACGCTGCTGTTGGCCCTATACGTTCTGTCCAAAATGTACTACTAATAAATGAAGTTTGTGCGGCTTCCATGACAGATTTTTTACCCACCACAGCAGTTAATGCATATCCGTTGCCAATAGTTTTTCCATACATAGCAACATCTGGTTCTACACCATACTTTTTATAAATCCCGCCATAGGTTTCTCTAAACCCAGAAGTACATTCGTCAAAAATTAGAACAATATTACGTTGTGTTGCTAAATCTCTTACCTTTTGTAAGAAGTTGTCCCTAGGGCCAAAGTTTCGCATAACCTCCATTTTGATTACACCAATATCGTTTTGATTTACAATAGAAAGAAGTTCTTCAAAATCATTATAATGAAATGGATATACCGTATTCTTTAAGTTTTTGGGTACGCCATTTGGATTTAGCCCAGAAAGTAAATGATTCGATAAATCGTCCCCTTTATTATGATTTGCTGAAAGATACCAATCATGCCAACCATGATAACCACAAATGGCTACTTTATCTTTGCCAGAAGCTGCTCTTGCAATTCTAATGGCAATTGAGTTTGCTTCACCTCCACTTCGTGCAAACCTAACCATATCAGCCCAAGGGTTTAGCTCTACCAACTTTTCCGCAAGTGCAACTTCTTCTGGGCAATTAAATGTACTCATGTTACCTTTTTTTACTGTCTCAATGACGGCATTATCTACCTCATCATTTCCATAACCTAAGGTATTTGTCCCAATACCCATAATACACATATCGGTATATTCCTTACCATCAAGATCCCAGACCTTACAACCTTTGGCTTTTGAAAAGTAAGACGGCCAATTGTCTGGTAGAAACATTTCTGGTCGTTTAGAAAGCAACATCGTTCCGCCTGGAATTAATGTTTTTGCCTTTTTATATAAGTTTTGTCCTGTTCTGTTATTCATGGGTTTATAAAATAATTCTAAGCATAAAGTTACTAATTGTTTTTGTCTTCATCTACAGATTTTTGATACCCTTCATTCCTTACAATCGTATCGTTAAGCGCTTTAACTTTTGGGTTGTTTAAATAATACTCTGCATAAGTTCTCCAGTCTTTGTCTAAACCTAAATCGTTAACAATATGCTTGATCACTTCTAGGTCTTTAGGTTCATCAACGGTTAAACGCACATGATTGTAATTATCATCTAAATCGTGATTATTAGATTTGAATAGCGAACCTCCTTTGTAAGTAGAGTTATTTCTAATATATGGAGTAACGTGTTCCCTATCTGACTTTAGAGATGCCTCCTTCCATGCTTTTTCTAAAGCAGAAAATTTAATCACTTCTATATCTTGTCCATCTGGATATTGCTCTTCTATAACATTCGCATAATAATCTAAATCTTCTTCTTTTGCCTTGGCTATGACCTCATCTAAAAGCATTGGGTCAATTAACGGACAATCAGATGTAAGTCTCACAATGTAATCGGGTTGAATATCCTTTACGGTTTGATAAAATCTGTCAAGGACATCGTTTTCACTTCCTCTGTGATACATAACGTCTAGACTATTTGCAAGACTTGCAATCACATCATCTGCTTTTTCTATAGTTGTTGCTATAATAATGGCATCAACTTGCTTTGCTTGTTTTATTCTATCAATGTGAATCTGTAGCAAAGTTTTATCTTCAATCTTTAATAAAACCTTATTTGGCAAACGCGTAGAACCTGATCTTGCCTGTGTTACTGCTATTACTTTCATTTACTTCAAAAATTTCCCTAATCTAAATATTTTCGACTGTTTTGTTAACACTCCATTTATTTCAATTTTCTTCACAACTATATAACCGTTTTTAACACTAACTTTATATTCATTGTTTTCGTTTTTACCAAAAATTAAACCATGTGAAAACGGATGAAAGCCGAGATCATCATGAAACTCGCCATCCAATATATTAATCTTTTGGTCTTCTAAAAAACAAAAGGCACCTTCGAAAGGGTAGCCAAAAGCCCAAATAAAATGTATTAATTGTTCTCCTGTATATTCTTTAAAATTAATTTTTCCATCTTTAGGAGTATACAGCCTTGGAAAAGTCGTTGATACACTTGTGTCTTGTTTTTCAGCAACAAAATTAGGGTTTTCTAGGTTCGTTAAACCTTTTAAAATAATATCATGAAAGATGTCCATTCTAGCTTTAAACACATCAATTGGGTATGATTTTTTGGGTATAGTATAATACGATTTTGCGATGATATCTCCTGTATCGATTCCAGAGTCAATAAAGTGCATGCAGCCATACTTTTCTTTTCCTAATTCGTTGTTTAAAATCATCCAAGAATCGCTTGCTGCTCCTCTATATGTTGGCAAAGGTGTTGTATGGATGTTCAGTACTTTTTGAGGAAACTCATTTAAAAAAGCACCCTTTAAGATGTTTCTACACCCTATGCTAATGATATAATCAGGATTATAATGTTTAATTTTTGAAACCGTTTTAGAATCATTGATGTTTTCAGATTCATGCACATCAATATCGTAATCCTTTTTTAAATTGAAAACATTGTAGGCATATTCATCATAAATATCTTTTCTGTTTTCAATGAGTTCTAAATCTCTTTTATGATCGTTAAATGGATGCGTAAAAAGAGCTACAACTTTGTATGTTTTACTGTTTTTTAATAAAGAATTCACAACAAATTTAACACCAACCCCATGACCTAATAGCACAATATTTTTCATGACAATTTTATTTTGATTTTAAATTAAAGCGTTTTTTTATAAACAGCAAGAGTTATTCAATAATTAATTTCTTAATGTTTGGGGTTTAAGATTTAGTTCCAATTGGATGGGTTCAACAAGTGGCTTTTTAAGACATTAAGTTTATCAACTTTAGAATGGGGTATTGTTGATTCAGCTCCACACAACTTAATGTTATCAATTAATTGTTGACTCGTTTCTACGCCTACTAAAACGTGATTGATATACTCTTTCTGAATTACGTATTGAAGCGCAAGAGATTCGGTTGTTAAATTATAATCTAATTTTATTTTTTCGATCTCTTGTAGATATGGCTTTAATGGTAATAAAGTATCTGTCAATGTATTTGGGTCAATAAAAAATAAACCTTGCAAAAAAGTTGATCTTGTGTGTATTGCAATATTGCTCTCTTTTGCTTTCAAAATAGCTTTTTTTCTTTTTAAGTCATTGTCAAGTAAGTTAAAAGGTATTTGAATAAAATCAAAATCACTGAAATTTTCAGCTACATCTAAAATCTCTTCATTAGTGTACAATGAAATACCAATATGTAATGTCAATCCCTTAGATTTAAGGTTTAATAGTTCCTCGTAAAAATTTGTGTTTTGTTTAAAACTCATGTAATTATGAAACATGTATCCATAAAGCTGGTCTGTATTTAAAATCTTACAGCCTTCTGAAACATGACTAAAGAGGTCTTTAGAAGACAAATTGGTGTTTGCTGCCAATTTACTTATAATATTAAATTTTTTATTGGGATGTCGTTTCTGAAATTTCCCTATAACCTCTACCGAATTACCGTAGGCTTCTGCTGTGTCTAATATTCTAACGCCATTATCATAAGCAGTATGCAATATATCAAATGCCTTTTCTAAAGTTGGCTTTCCTAATTGATTATTGATACCATAATCTAACCCTAATTGAACCGTCCCTAATATTAACTTATTTACCATTAACAAACTCTAAAACTTTTTCAATAACAAATGCTTGTTCATCATCTGTCAATGTTGGGTACATTGGTAAACTGATACATTTAGAATAGTAGTTTTCAGAATGGCTTAAATCTGCACTTCCGTAACCTATTTCTTTATAATATGGTAGTGTATGTAAAGGTATATAGTGTATTTGAGCAAAAATACTGTGTGTTCTTAAATAATCATATAAGCCTTTTCGGTCTTCAACTTCAATAACAAATAAATGGTGTGCGTTTAAATTTCCATCTGGTAAGTTTTGGAATTTTACTTTTCCATTAAATGCTTGCTTGTAATTATTTGCTATTTCGTTTCTCCTAACTACACTTGCTTTGTTTTTTGCAAGTTGCTTAATGCCTAGAGCCGATTGTATGTCGGTTAACCTATAATTAAAACCCAATTCTTGCATTTCGTAAAACCACCCTCCATGATTTTCGACCATGTTTTCTTTGGTTATACCATGGGTTCTAAGCATAGATAGTTTTTTGTAAAGCGCTTCAGAGTTTGTGGTTATCATGCCTCCCTCACCACACGCTATATGTTTTACTGGATGAAAAGAAAAAATACCAATATCTGCATAATTGCTATTACCACACATTTGCTTAGTACCTTTTGAATCTGTGAAATGTCCTCCTGGCGCATGACAAGCATCTTCAATAAGCCATAGATTATATTCATCCGCTAAAGCCCTAAAAGCTTCCATATTTACGGGCAAACCCGCAAAATCCACTGGAATAATCCCTTTAAAAAATCCTTTTGGTTTACTTTCGATCAAATTTCTGGTACTTTCTAATGAAAGTAAATAGGTGTCTGAGTCAATATCGGCAAACCATACTTCTGCTCCGCAATAGCGCGCGCAGTTTGCTGTTGCGGCAAATGTAATGGGTGTGGTTATAATGCGGTCACCCTTTTTTAAGCCTAACGCCAGATTGGCCAAATGAAGTCCTGCGGTGGCATTGCTCACAGCAACTGCATATTTTGCGCCAATATACGCTGAAAATTGGTCTTCGAATTGTTTGACCACTGGCCCTTGAGTTAGAAAATCACTCTGTAAGGTCGACACAACAGCATCAATATCATCTTGGTCTATATGTTGCCTTCCATAAGGGATTGAGTTCATTACAATGTAAAATTTGAGTCTACATGTTCTTTTATTAATGCTCTCAGACTTTCGACAGTTTCCCATTCATCATTTTCTCCAGAATTGTAACGAAATCCTTCGGGAACTTTTTTTGCATCAAAGACTTTTATAAATTCATCTAAATCCCAGTTCAAAACCGTTGGTAAAATAGTGTAATATTTCCCCAGATCGTAGGTGTTGTAAGAATCTGAAGACGTAATCATGGCTTCATGAAGTTTTTCTCCTGGTCGAATTCCAACCTCACGTTGCTCAATATTGGGGGCTATAGCTTTAGCTACATCTGTAATTTTATAGGACGGTATCTTAGGTACAAATATTTCACCGCCCCAAGCATGTTTAAGGGCGTGTAACACCATGTCTACACCACCAGAAAGTGAGATGTTAAAACGCGTCATATTCAAATCTGTAATGGGCAAAAACCCTTCCGCTCTCTTTTTTATAAAAAATGGAATCACAGATCCATTGGATCCCATTACATTCCCATATCGGACAACTGAAAAACGAATATCTCTGTTTCCTTTTATACCATTAGCAGCAACAAATAGTTTGTCAGAAGTTAATTTAGTAGCCCCATAAAGATTAATAGGCGCACATGCTTTATCTGTAGAAAGCGCTACAACTCTTTTTACATTAGTTTCTAAACATGCATGAATCACATTTTCCGCACCATTGACATTTGTTTTTACACACTCTGATGGATTGTATTCGGCCAAATGAACATGCTTCATCGCTGCAGCATGGATTACATAGTCAATTCCATCCATAGCTCTAATCAGGCGTTCTCGATCTCTAACATCACCAATAAAAAAACGAATCGCTGGAAATTTGTCTACAGGGTATTCTTGAGCCATTAAAAATTGTTTTTGCTCATCTCTTGAAAAAATGACTAATCTTTTAACATTAGGATAAGTGTTAAAAATCCTTTCGGTTAAGGCTTTCCCTAAAGAGCCTGTGCCGCCTGTTATTAGGATAGATTTGTTAGTTAGATTCATCTAAATATATTACTTTGTTTAAACTTCCCTGCCAATCTTTTATTGTGCAATCAAAGTTGTTTTTAATTTTTGTAGTATCCAATACACTATATTTTGGCCGCTTGGCTGCGGTTGGATAATCTTTTGTTTTGATGGGCTTAACCTCAATTTTCTTGCCAAACTGTTTAAAAATTTCTGACGCAAAATCATACCACGAAACTATACCGCCATTACTGTAATGGTATATGCCATAACTTATAGACGAAGATAAAACAATTTTTATCAAAACCTCAGCCAAATCTCCTGCATATGTGGGCGAACCTATTTGATCGGACACTACGCTAATTTCGTCTCGTGTTTCCGATAACCTTAACATGGTTTTTATAAAATTATTCCCATATTCCGAGTACAGCCATGAAGTACGTACAATAAAATAGGCTTCCGTGGTCTCCTGTATGCTGCGTTCACCTTGCAGTTTGCTGGCGCCATAAACACTAAGTGGATTGGGTGCATCCGTTTCTAAATAGGGTATTCGCTTTTGACCGTCAAAAACAAAATCTGTGGAGATATGAATCAGTGTAACTTGGTGTTTCTGACAAACCTCCGCTAAATATTTAGGGCCCTCTGCATTGACTGCATAGGCCAAATCGCTTTGTTCTTCGGCTAAATCTACTGCGGTGTACGCCGCACAATTAATACAATAATCAAATTCATTCTTTAAAAAGTATGACTCTAGTTGCTGCGTGTTGGTAATATCTAAATCCGGAAGATCCTGAAAATCAACATCTAATTCATCCTGGTGATTTACAACATCCTTTAAAGATTGAGCGAGCTGCCCATTACCACCTGTTACCAAAGCTTTAATCATAACTCCAATGGTTTAAATCCAGGGAGTTCTAAATCTTTTTTAGACAGTTGTAATTGATCATTAGGTAATTTCCAGTCAATGTTAAGTGTTGGGTCGTTATAAATGATTCCGCTTTCTGAATCCTTATGATAGTAATTATCACATTTATAGGAAA
>Ga0228609_1001020_pt1 | contig 11792 bp, 28 predicted proteins | sample 10DmetaG_FD_190068 | JGI IMG/M metagenome (GOLD analysis project Ga0228609, IMG submission 190068) | Seawater microbial communities from Monterey Bay, California, United States - 10D | ecosystem: Environmental > Aquatic > Marine > Coastal | place: USA: California | collected 2016-11-10 | reverse complement strand
AGACCACCCCCAACCCCAGATCGTAGTCATGGAACCTTGATCTCGAACCACGCCCAGGGACCCCTATCGATTTTGCTTACAGCAAATTCGGTCGGATTCGCAGGTGAAACAAGCACACCAACGTGTTTGTACAGAGGAGATATAAACATGAGCAACTTAACTTTAACCACCAAAGCACGCAGCAAGTTCAGCAAGCTAATCAACGACCCCCGCACACGGAAGATCGCAGCACTAGCCAAGGACAACTGGCGCGATGTAGCAGCGATAGCAGCGGTCGCTCTGATCATGGAGGACGTTGATACAGCAGCTGACATGGCTGAAGCGTCCTTAACCCTAGATGTCATGACAGCAATCACCGAAGGAGTAATCTAATGAATAAGAACCATCCTCACCTTCTAGCTTGGTGCATCGGTGCCTTCCTACTTAGCTCTGCAATCCCGTTCGCGGGATTCGCACTCATCCCTATCTACATAGTCATTGAGCACCGCAGGAGAGCCAAGGCAGCCCGTATCCACGATATGGCATACAAGTACGCATTCCAAGCCCACTACAACAGGAGTAACAAATCATGAAGACAGTAACTTTCAAGAACGTATGTTCGCCGAGCAACGACAAGACAATCATCATCGGCACCAACAAGAAGAACCAGCGATGGTTCTTCAAAGTGGACTCACGCAAGGCAGCCATGCAGGTCTGTAAAGGCATCATGAAGAAAGGTGGCAAGGTCAGCCTCGCAGGTTGGCAAGAGTACACCGCGTAACACGAACCACGCTCCACGAAACCCGATCCGCCTCGCGCGCATCGGGTTTTTTTATGACATCTACATTAATCACGAACGGAGAAAGCCCATGAAAAAGTTTACGTACCAATGGTGGTATGCCTATTTCCAACGAGCAGGGTACACGGACCGCGAATCACGGTTCAAGGCTCACGATGCTGTGGCTCGGCGACTATGACCAGCGCTCGGCACCTAAACAGGTGTGTGCGCACTTTGAAAAATGTGTGCGCACTTCATAACCCAATTCGCGCACACACAATTGTTAACGTTATCAACGACTTACGTAAATGTGTGCGCTGTGTGCGCTGTGTGCAGGCTTTTTCAAGTTCGTTTACACATCTAAACGCTTTATTGATTTTATGTTCTAAATCGAACTTTGATCAAAATAAGTGCGCACACACAGCACACATCTCTAGAGCCCGCATGATTGCTGACTTTTTTGTGTTTCAAAGTGCGCACACATTTGCGCACACACTGCGCACACACCCCCTGTTAAGCGCACACATTCCAAAATCACGCTCACTATGTCCACTAACAAGTGGCTTATGTCCACTAACCGCGGACCACGGGCAACAAACCACGACCCACGCCTATCGATTCGCGTTACACGCTCATCGGTCGGTTTTTCTTATGAATTGGTTAATTCTGACTGATTCATTATTAGTTGTAGTATTATTCCGTAGGAGGAATTAGATATGCAAACATTAAACTTGAACGTAGAACGCTGGAGCATGGTAGAAGCTGAGCACATCGACTCAGAGCTCGACTTCGGCAACTTCGATCTTGCAGCTGTAGTTGATTATATTAGTCCTAGTACTAATGAGATCGACGATCAGCCCTGGAACTACAATCCATTCGACTTTGTTAAGCCGCAAGGAGGTCACTAATGCGTGATGTCTTAGATGCACTAGTAGCAGCTACTTTAACAATCATATTAATCCCAGCTGTGGCAGTACTACTCACAATCCTAGTGGTTCTGACCCAGCACTAAACCAAATCGCAGTGATACCAAGCCGATTCGATAACCATTACATGGTTATCGGTCGGTTTTTTTTATGACTTGGGCTATTCGGTCTAAGCACTTTTTGTCCTGGAGGACGCTATGAACAACGTAACTTTTATCGACACCGTAATCACTAACATGTCTAGCAACAAAAACCGTAACGGCGCTATTGCCAAGCTCGTAGACGCGAACGACGCACCGCTAGCCGCGAACCGCATCGCAAACGTCATGATCGATCTCGACGAGAAACGCCAGGCAGCACGCCTAGAAGCAGTGCGCGCAGGTACTCCAATACCAGAGATGTCTGAGAAGCCAGAGCACATGCTCTCATTCGTGCAGCAGCTCATGAACAACTGCTGTTGGGCAGCCCGCAAAGTAGCCAACTCTGGCAAAAAGCGCGATATGGCAAATGGTTTGGATTTCTCGCAGTCAGTTGCAGAGCAGGCAGGCAACATCGCATCAGCAGCGCTGGCAGATGTCGAAGTAACCCTCATGGACGATTTCCAGATCCTCAATGAGCTCCACTCGTACATGTGCAGTGAAATGAACTACATGACGGACCTCGATCCACTGTTCCTCTTTGCAGAGAAAGAGTGCGTCGACGAAGAGCAGCAAGTTTACGAGCACACTCACATGATCATGGACTTCAATGACATGTTGTCAGTGTTAGCAGAGAAGTCCTTAGAGTTTGGTGCGCAAGCGAAAGCCAAAAGACGTGAGCATGCATCAACGCACGTGTTTGGAGCTAAGCAAGAACCCAAAGCAGCTAAGAAGAAAGCTGCTTAATACGTAGGATTTCCCCTACACCCATCCGATCCTTGTGGTCGGGTGGGTTTTTTTATGTCCGCCATAGGAGCAAACCATGCACGAAGAACTGTTTCCCAATGTGTCCTTCACCGACAAGGTAGCGATCCACTTTAAAGATGGATCGGTTGTTGAGCTGAAGCATTTGTACCACGACGACTCTGAACTAAATGAGATCTGCTGGGCGAACGTGACCGATTGCCATGAGATCTAACCGAGGACCACGAACCATGAACATTCTTGTAGAAAACGTAAGCGTTGGGCTGCTTCGTGCCCAACGAACCAAGTTGCTTGATTTCCTAAACCCAAGCGAAGAGATCCAGGGGCTTATACACCTGCTCGATCACATGCTTGATAAAGCGGAGCGTGAATCATGAACATCTATCGCATAACCGTTCGCGAAGTCTGCTCAACCGAATACTCAATAGAAGCTGACACTGAAGAAGAAGCGCGCGACCTACTTTATATGGGCGATCAACAACCCCAAACCAGTTACATCGACGACTTCGAAATCATCCAGATCGAGGAATACAAATAATGAACCGCGAACAACTAACCACGAACATCAAACTCTATTCACTGCTCGGCATTGCCCAGGTATTTAACGGACTAGACGTTACCTTCGCCTGGTTATCTAAACGCTGCACAGATGCATACATCTACGTCACCGCTATGTCAGTCAAATACAGGAGATAACCATGAGCACTATCCACGAAAAAGACTTCCCGTTCAACGAACTACGGATGCCAGACGGTGACTACTACGACAACCCCACGCAAATGATGCATGCGGGATTCGAAAAATCACAAATGTGGTCAATCGTAGAAGCCGACTCAGACGATGGAGCTGAATACCTGGTCTACGGACCTGCTGATCACTACGTCAATCTGTACGGCTACATCGCCACGGCTGAGCACCACGACGGCGACACGTACTACAACGAATGTGTAAAAACCGCCAAAGAAGCTGCTGAAGAAGCTGCTTACTACTGTGAAAAATGTGAGGACTAACCATGAACCGTATGCCATGCAGTATCACCGACAACCCATACAGCGACGCTAGCGACTATTACGAAGGCGAAGGTGTGTACAAATCCAAACCTGAACCCGACCCCGACGACGCCTATGACGAATGGCGTCTAACCCAAACCCGATGCCCTAGGACGGGGAATCTTGAACCACTAATCACCCCATTCCAAGGAGACGTAAATGAGTGAGAAAGAAATCATATGGACCAAAAAAGAGCTGTACCTGAACCAGGCACCTAGCTTCAACTTCGAAAAGAACGCAGACGAACTGCTGCACCAGGCATTACTCAGCGGATTTGTCGACCAGGTAGGTGACGACCAATACCAGGTAAACCTTAACTACCCCGAACCGAGGACATTTCAATGAGCGCATTACAACTTGATCAATTCTATGGCAGCGAAAAGTTCACACGCTGGACATCAATTAGCAAAAGCGTCCTGACAGACGGTGCATTATATGTAGCAGAAACCGCTGGTGCGTTCTGGCTGTTCGATTCAATACAGTCATACCTGGACCAACACCAGGCAGACTGGGCACAGACAACTATGGTTGTGCATGACGACGACAGTGCCACGCTGACCATGACCAACGGGAACGACGAACCGCTAAGCACGTGGAAAATACCGTTCACCGACTTCCCCGAGCAAGAGATAAAAATCTGGTCTGTACGCAACGAGCTCAATGCTCACACCCACATGCTGCCATCGGAGTACTAAGCATGAACGAAATGACTCCCGCAGAAATACGTGAATTTTACGATCGAAACATAAACATGACGCTTTTAGATTTGTCATGTGAAACCGGATTAACAGTCCCCGAACTTAAAAAAATACTATTAAAGGATGAGTCATGAACAAGAAAGAACGTATCAAAGAGCTATTAAAACCTAACGCACAAACCCATAAAACCGTCCGCGTTTACGCGACAATGGAGACTGACCTCGAGTTAGATATCAACGTCCCAATCAACTTAGACAAAGACGAAATCTGGGAGTTTATAAGTGATGGGAACATCGATGGCGCAGATATGAGCGCAGATGAATGCCCGTGCAGCGGTGCCTGGACGTGGGACGAGCCCTGTTACGAAATGGAGTTTGACCCAGACGCAATGAATGTATCAAAGGAGATTCTAGAATCATGAGTGACCAAACCGTTCTACTTCAACCCGTGGGCATCGTCCACACCCCCAAGGATCTAAATGAACTTGAATCCTATATCAATAGGTTCAACAGCGGAGAACGTATGGTTGCGTTCACCTGTGCCTGGATGGCCTGGAATTTAGCCTGCAAACTAACTAACCCAGAAGGGAGAAAGGCTGATGAACATGCCTGACGCAGATTTTTTGTTTGAGTTTAGAAAGTTCCTCGATCAACACGTCGACTGTCGCTTGGAAGCTATGCTGACAGAAGACGACCGAACCGCGAACCACGAAGATCGTACCGCGGAGCTCGAATCAAAAATCGAGGAGCTTGAGTCGCAGATCGAGTACTACTCTGACCACGAAGACAGGATCAACGAGTTAGAAGAACAGCTAGAAAGCGTAGATCGCTCGCAACTAATCAAAGACGCAACTGCAATCATTGACCGCAGGATTCACGAACTAGCTTCTCGCGGCCAACTCCGAATCTACGTTGCATCAACAGAAAATGAATAAGTTATTGTTTGCGACACAGCTAGCAGTGCTCGCAATATTTATTTACGCAACCTTCCAATTATATTTGTTGAACTAATATATTAGCGGTAGTACTATTTCGCTCTTACTAGGAGAGTATGATGAGTATTGATCAAGCAACCCCCCAAGATTGGGATCGATCCAACAGCAGGATCGCCAGCAAACCCTACGTAGATCCCTACGACAAACCACCAGAAGACCCAGTCAACGCACCTTCACATTACAACGAAGGCAGTATTGAGTGCATCGAATACCTTAAAGACAGCCTGGGCGACGGATTCAGTGCGTACCTCGAAGGGTCAGTTAAGAAGTACCTTCACAGGTTCCGGTATAAGAAAAAACCTGTAGAAGACCTGCGCAAAGCCAAGTGGTACATCGACCGCTTGATTCAAGAGCAGCTTAATAAACCTCAATGACTACGCCGTGGACAGATGTCGAAGCCGCAGTAGAAGAAGGTCACTACATACAAGACAGACTAGGTAAAACCGCTTACTTAGTCTGCGATCTTGACCGCAACCTGTTCGTCTTTACTCATGATGAGTTCAGAGCTTTCCACAAAAAGCTGCACGTACTAGAAATATTTCACCCAGGAGGGAGATATGAACACCACGGATTACTTTCAAGCTATACCAGCCCTAGAAGCCGACCAGATCCACCCTGAGTTTCACACATACGCCACCGTATGGATGAAATCTCGCATGCCCGAGAAATACCAGGAGATCAAAGCGGCTTTCCAAAACTATGAAGGCGAGATATACGCCGCTCAACAACACGAAGAGATCCCATTCTAATGCTTGTTACTCTCGACTTTGAGACATACTACGACACCAAAATGTCTCTTACCAAAATGACGACAATGGAGTACGTCAGCCACGAGAAATTTAAAGTATGGGGCGTAGGCATCAAGATTGATCTTGATAAAACTGAATGGTTCGGCGAGGACGAAGCAGAGGCTGCAATCCATGACATTGACTGGGCTAACGCTACAGTTATATGCCACAACACACCGTTCGACGGGTACATACTGACACAATACTATGGGGTTAAACCTAAGTATTACATCGACACTGCAGCTATGAGTCGCGGTCTGTTCCCTGGGCAATCAGCTCGTTTAAAAGACTGTGCTGTACGTATTTTCCCCAATGACGCGACAATGCGTAAAGGTGAAGAGCTATCTAATGCTAAAGGTATCTACGATCTTGACCCAGAGCTAGAAGAAGCAATCGCTGGTTACTGTATTCAGGACGTAGACCTAACCTGGGCATTGTACCAAGAGATGAACTCCTTGATGCCTCAGTCAGAGATGGATCTAATAGATCTAACCTGCCGCATGTTTTGCGAGCCCAAGATAAAAATTGACCGCGAACGACTGGCAAAGTACCACGCACAAGAGTTCGAGAATGCCGAGTCAACTATCGCTGCAGCAGGCATCGATCGCAAAGTGTTGAGCTCCAACCAACAATTTGCGCAGCACATCCATGAGCTTGGCCTAGTACCACCAACAAAGGTCAGTCCAACCACTGGTAAAAAAATACCAGCACTAGGTAAGAACGACAAAGCGTTTACTCAAATGCAACAGATGTACCCTGAACACCAGCACTTATGGGATGCACGTATTGCAATAAAGAGTCGACTTACTGAAACCAGAGCAAAGCGCTTCTTAGAAGCTGCCTGGAAGGATGACTGGCTACCCGTTCCACTGCGGTACTACGCAGCGCACACCGGACGATTCGGCGGCACTGACAAACTCAACATGCAAAACCTACCTAGAGGTGGTGAGCTACGCAAATGCATCGTAGCACCAGACGACGAACTCTTGTTCGTTGCTGATCTGTCTAACATTGAAGCACGGATGTTAGCCTGGTTAGCTGGTGAGACAGAGCTTGTTGAGCAATTTCGTAGCGGCGACGACATCTACAGCAACTTCGCCTCTAAGATTTATGGGCGACCTATTAATAAGAAAGACGATCCTATTGAACGCTTCGTAGGTAAGACAGCTATTTTAGGTCTTGGTTACGGTATGGGTGCTCAGAAGTTCAAGGACACCTTAGAAGCTGGAGCTATGGGACCACCCGTACACTTTACTCTCGAAAAAGCAAAGCAGATCGTCAATACATACCGCAATACATACTCAGGTATACAAAATCTGTGGCGTAAATTAGAAGACTTGCTCAAGCAAACTATGCACTCAGACAACTGGGGCAATAGGTACGGGCCACTGACCGTTGGCGACAACACATTGCAATTGCCAAATGGCTTAGGGCTCAGGTATCACAACCTGAGATCTACTCATCAAGGACTAATGTACGACTCCCGCAACAAGAACGAATACACGTACGGCGGGCGCATCACAGAAAACGTAATCCAAGCGTTAGCAAGGATTGTTATTACAGACAGCATGTTGCGACTAGACAAAACTCACGATGTTGCACTAACAGTACACGATGAAATAATTATTACTGGAACTAATATTAATGCTGATGCTACAATGGAAAACATTATTTCCGACATGTGTATAGCACCTTGTTGGGCACCTGATTTACCGCTAGCTGCAGAAGGCGGTTATGCCAAGGAATACAGTAAATAGAATGTCGAGACTCGTTTTGACCAGAAAACTAAATGAATCTGTCGTTGTCCATCAAGACGACAAGATTCTGCTTGCGGTCAAAGTATCCAAGATCGATAGAAACCAAGTTCGCCTCGCGTTTGATGCCGATAAAAAAGTAAAGATCGATCGGCAAGAGGTGTTTGAGAAAGCCGAAGACTAGCACCCATCTACTTTACCTGCGCCGTTAGAGGCTGCGGAAAGTACGTTAGTTGCAGGCTCAGGAGGAGCTTTAATTTGCGCATTACTTTTCTAGAGGCTACAAACGGCCTCCCCCTTAGTAAGCACTACACAAAAGGTAGTGGGTTTAAACCATACCCACATGTAAAAGCAGTTACGTCTCACCGTTACGACATAAATGTCGACACAGGTTTAGAGGACTTCGAACGCCTTATCCGAGAGCATGGCAATAAAGGCCATTGTCTTATGAAAGGTAATCTAAAGCGCGATTTAGTAGATGAGTCTCGCGCCGGACAGACAAATAGAACAGAACTAACAAACCTTCTTGTATTAGACATTGACGGCATTCGACTACCTAAGTCTACTAATTCAGGCGACAAGCTATCTAGCACAGACGTTACGTTTCTAGCTAATCAAATCGTCGCTGAGCTACCTATAGAACTACGAGACGTGAGCTATGTTGCTCAAGCCTCGGCTAGTTTAGGTCTAAAAGGCGACAAAGTATCAATGCACATCTTTATGCTGCTGTCAGTAGCTATGCCAGCTAAGTCAGTAAAGCTATGGTTACAAGACTGCAACTTTGAATCTGATGTATTCAGCGAGCAAATGGAACTGTCTGTCAACGGACAGTCACTCAAGTACCCACTAGATACTTCAGTAGCCGACAATTCAAAGATTATATTCATAGCGCCACCAACGTTTAGTCATGTGCGATCCAATCCATTTGATACTGACGAAGACCGTATTGTCAGAGTAGACCGCGGACAACCGACAATCGACCTAGCATCTCTGATGTCTGACATAAGTCCTCAACGATGCCACGAAAAAGCCCAGAAGCATAAAGACAAGTTGCGTGATGCAGCAGGCTTCAGCAAACGTCAGACTAAGATTCGCGTAGCAACCATCGACAATCAGACCGAAGAAGTTTTATCGAACCCTGACAAGATGGCCATTGCAATTGTCGACGAGACTTCATTCCCGTACATACGCTGCAACATCAACGGTGGTGACTCAGGCGCGTACTACTTCAACATGTCCAAACCAACGTACATGTACAACTTCAAAGATGAGCCACTATTTGAAATCGAGAAAGCTGACAAAGACTTCTACGTATCTATATTTGACCGCTATGAAGAGCGTCTCGAAGAAGTAGGACATGCAATCAAACCAATCGTTCTGCGTGATTACTCGACAGATACATTCTTCAATGGTGTGTATGACCCAAACACTAAGCAATTTGCCAAAGAGTATCCATTAACACCTGTTGCCAAAAACAATATTGAAGACTTCTTTATGAACCACGGTAAAGTCCCACCTGACTTTATCCCAGACGGACGAGTTATCTTTGACCCTACGTCTAATGAAGAAGCAATCAACTTCAACCAAGTTCCGTATTACGTCAACACGTATCAAAGAAGCGACTACGTGCGTAATGCAAAGACGCCTAGTGCGCCACTAGAGATTGGCCACGGACAACGGATAAAGGACATCTGCCCACTGATACATACCATCATCTACCACATACTTGGCAATGGTGATGAAGAATACGAACGCTTTATTAACTGGTTAGCCTACATCTACCAGACTAGAAAAAAGACAGGCGTATCCTGGGTACTGACAGGCACACAAGGTACTGGTAAAGGTATATTTTATTCGAAGATACTCAGAGGACTGTTTGGCACACCACATGTGCCTATGAAGTTCCTGCAAAGCATGGAAGAACAGTTCAATCTGTATATGCGAGACGCTCTGTTCCTAGTAGTTGATGAGTTCCATATGGCTTCAGCATCATCTAGCGCAGGTAAGATGGCAGACAAACTAAAGAACCAGATCACTGAACCTACGATCACAATACGTGGTATGCGGTCCAATCAGGTGGAAGTTGAGTCTTACACCAACTACCTGTTTTTAACGAACCGAGTAGATGCAGTGAACATAGAGACAGGAGATCGCCGGTACAACATTGCGCCTAAACAAGAAGAAAAACTGCTGGATAAGTTCCCAGGCATTGCCAAGCAATTAGACTCAGGCAAGCTAGAAAAAGAACTATATGATTTTGCTGGTCTTATGCAGACTTACAAAGTAGATGCCCACTTAGCTAAGACTGCAATCAACAACCTTGCTAAAGAGCAAATGCGTAACGTATCAATGTCTGTGTTTGAAGAGTTCTGCCAGGCACTTAAAGAAGGCAAGCTAAGCTACTTCACTGACATATTAGACATCAACACAGCAACTGTATTGCACTCCAACGAGATTGAAGCAGCGCAGCGACTTGTTAAATCATGGATTGCAACCGCTACAGATCCATTTGCAGTAATACCAATGGAACACTTGCGCACTGTATTTCACGTACAGACAGAGCAAAACCCGCGCCTTTCACAACGTGAGTTCACAAAACGCATGAGTAGAAACGGCGTCGAAACAGAGCGTAAACGCCCGTACGGAGCAAACAGAGACGCCAGCGTAATACGCGGAGTTGTTACTACGTGGCAGTCAAACGAATTAGAACTCAAGCGATTGCAAGAATCATATTTCACGGAACACGACCGTAAATTGCTTACGGTTTAAATATTAGTTATACTAATATAATAGAACAATATAGAAGGATTCACATGGTTCAGCTGACTCAGGACGTGAGGCCAGATGGCGACAAGCCAATGGAAAAACCAAAAGAACTAGGTCCGCTCAGGGCTTGGTCTTACTCCGCATTGAAAGTATACGAAGATTGTCCCTACCGATCGTACATTCAGAAAGTAAAGAAGATACGAGAGCCTTCAGGTGCTGCAGCAGAACGCGGCACTATGATCCACCAAGAAGCAGAAGACTACGTCAACGGTACGCTTGGCGAGTTCCCTGACTCATGCAAGAAATTCAAAAACGAGTTCGAAGAACTACGCGCCGGATTTATTGATGCGAAGGTTGAGCTTGAAGGTGAGTGGGGCTTTGATCTTGACTGGCAACCAGTCGGATGGATGGAAGCTGCTACATGGGCTCGTATCAAATTAGATGCACTTGTACATGAAGACGAACAATCAGCACGAGTCATTGACTATAAGACAGGCAAAAAGTTTGGCAATGAAATAACACACAGCCAACAAGGTCTGCTCTACGCCATAGGCACGTTCTTTAGATTCCCACAACTCGAGTTTGTACAAGTAGAGTTTTGGTATCTCGACAAAGGTGAGACTACCAAGAAGCAATACAGCAGAGAGCAGGCTATGCAGTTTGCTCCAGGGTGGCATAAACGAGCAATCATTATGACTACCGCTACAGAATTTGACCCAACACCCAGTAAAGACAGTTGCAGATGGTGCTCTTACCGTAAAGGTGATCATCCAGAATGCCACTGGGGCGTTGACTAACCAACTTACTCCTCCCCGTGTAAGCCTTTTGCCCTGAAGACTGTATGTGTCAGGGTTTTTTTTCGCGCATAAAAAAGCACAACAACAACACTTTTAAGGACCAATAAATGTTTCGAGTCATCCTACAAGTAATAGGTATTTTTGAGCTGTATGGCTATTACAAAAAATTCAAAGAACAGCAAGAAGACGAGGGTAAAAAAGATGATCCAGATATTTGACTACTTAGTTGCAGGAACCATGCTAATCGGATTCACCTACCTATGTTATGGCGGTTACCAACTATATAGAGACAAACAAGAGGCCTGGGAGAAACGCAATGACGATAAATTATAAAGAGCTGCTATGCGGCCACATGAAGGAG
>Ga0228609_1001010_pt1 | contig 11868 bp, 6 predicted proteins | sample 10DmetaG_FD_190068 | JGI IMG/M metagenome (GOLD analysis project Ga0228609, IMG submission 190068) | Seawater microbial communities from Monterey Bay, California, United States - 10D | ecosystem: Environmental > Aquatic > Marine > Coastal | place: USA: California | collected 2016-11-10 | reverse complement strand
GCCAAGTTTAAAGAAGCCTCGTCATCCGCTTCAAGGGTCAACGTACGTGGCGTGTAATAAGGAAGAGACCCTAAATTAATCCCGGAAGCTTTGCTTAAGATAATGGCATTAGCGGTATCACCAGAAACAGCACCTCCACTGGCAATACTACCCGTAGTGAATTTAGACACACTAGTAAGGGCACCAAAATTGACCATTCCATCCAGCTTACTTTGGTAATTGTTTCCAATAGTTACCTCTAAAGCACTTTTTAAAGTTGCAAACGAAATACTTCCCGCTTGAGCAACTTTAATGTTTCCAACCCCAGATAAGCTATCCAAGGTTACATAAGGAGCCGAACTGTTGGCACCACGAATTGTTAGGTCTTTTGTAATTACTCGAATTCGGTCGACAACGGCTTGTAAGCGTGCACCGTCTAAATCACCGGGTGCTTCTACAACTACATTTCCGTTTACGATTTTCACTTTATCTTTTAAGCTTTCTGCAAATTCCAAAGTAGCTTCTGAGTTAATTGTCAGATCCCCTGTGAACACATTGTTTGAAGCTAGGAGGTCTTCAATGTCTTGTTCTACATCTTCGAGAGTGTCGTTGATGTCATCTACATCTTCTCCTGTGGCAATGTTGTCCACTTGAGCTTGTAACGCAGCAATTACGTCATTAATGCTCGTCAAACCATCAGCAAGTGCCGCGTCAATAGCAGTACCTAAACTCCCTTCAATAGAGTTGACTGTGTTTGATAAATTGGTGAGGTCACTCTGAACCTGAGTGGAACTCTTTTTTAATATCTTTACGAAATGCGTTTGGGGGTTTTTCTTTTTCTTTTTTTCTGTACGTCTTTACTCTGGGGGCAGCGGCTTTCTGAAAAACGTATTGCAAGACAGCTGCAAAAAATAGAAGCCTTTCAAAAGGCACACCTGGGCATTAGTATCTCCACTTTAGAAAAGGTGAAACCCGTTGCAGCCTATCAGGCAACGCATTATATGACTCCAGCCTCCAACACCAAACTGCTTACTTTTTTGGGTGCAATCCAATACTTTAAAAAACTTCCCGCAGTTTCCTACTTTAAAGAGCAGGATAGTATTTTTCATTTTAAAAGTACGGGCTATCCCTTATTATTTCATCCCTTTTATCAAGACACCCTTCTCGATTCTTTTTTCAATCAAAAGGGGTCGTGGATTTATCATGTAAACAAGGAGCCCCCCCAACCGCTGGGAAGTGGTTGGACTTGGGATGACTATTCCTATTATTATGCCGCTGAGCGCAGTAGGTTTCCTTTGTTTGGAAATGTAGTTCAAGCGCAAGTTGTGGAGGACACGCTCAAAACCGTTCCTTCTTTTTTTGAATCTAAAACTGTTATAGACACTACTGCCAATGCATGGGTTAGAAAACACAAACGAAATCAGTTTTATTTCAATCCTAAGGCATGGAAAACAGCAGACACTCTTTACCGTCCCTTTATGACCAGCGATTCTCTTTTCACAAAATTACTGGAGGAACAAACCCATCAAAACGTTGAACTTGTTGCAAATTCAAAGGCGCAATTGGAATGGAATTTTTTATATACAGATCAAGAAGAAATGCTTTACAAAGCTTTATTACAAGACAGTGATAATGGGATTGCAGAAGCTTTACTCCTCATGATTTCCCAACAAAATTTCGATACGATGCAATCCGACAAAGCGATTGCCTTATTGTTGGAACAATGGAACGCCTGGCTTCCCGATCCTGTTGAGTGGGTGGATGGCTCAGGGGTATCTCGTTACAATATGATCACCCCCAGAACCCTTGTTAGGGTTTTGCAAAAAATCTATAAAAGCGTTGGTTGGGAAACCATTCAAACCTATTTTCCTAGAGGTGCTACTTCGGGAACCTTAAAGCAATATACCCATTCAGCGCTGTATGCTAAAACCGGAACCCTGAGACATAACCATAATCTTTCAGGTTATTGGGTACATCCCAAGGGAAAAATCTATGTATTTTCCATTATGGTAAATCATCATACGACCAGTACTGCTGAAGTTCGCAAAGGGATCGGCCTGCTGATGGAATGGTTGAAGCGAAAGCTTCGATGAATTAATTTTTAGCTTGTAATTCCTCGGCTACCCTTTGAGTTTCTTCCAAGACACGCAGTAGGTTGCCACTCCAAATTTTAGCAATTTCCTCTTCGGTATAGCCTCTTTTCACGAGTTCAAGGGTCACATTAAACGTCTCAGAGGCGTCTTTCCATCCCTCAATTCCGCCACCACCGTCAAAGTCCGAGCTGATACCGACATGGTCAATACCAATTTTATTTTTAATGTAATCAATATGATCTACAAAATCAGAAACATTGACAGGAGGATTGCTCTTTTTGATAGTTTCTAAAACTGCCTCTGGATTCAATTTTAAAAGGGAATCTTTCGCTTTTTTGAAGGCCGCATTTTTTTCTTTGTTAATAAATGTTCCCAGTGCAACTGTCTGTACAACGCCTCCACTTTCTTTCACCCATTGCAATTGTTCGTCGTCCAAATTTCGGGGATGATCGCTCAAGGCTCTGGCAGAAGAATGTGAGGCAATAATCGGCGCTTTGGAGTGGGCAATGGTTTGTCGAATCGCTTCTTTTGAGGGATGAGAAATATCGACCATAATTCCAAAGTAGTTCATTTTTTCAATGAGCTGTTTCCCGAGCTCACTGATTCCATTGTGTTTTGAGGTCTTGTCAAATTCTCCCGTATTCGAATCTGAAAACTGATTGTGACCGTTGTGCGCCAACGACACATATCGCGCACCCATATTGTAGTAGCGCTCTACTTCGTTTATATTTTCACCCATGGGGTAGGCATTCTCTACGCCAATCATGGCAACTTTTTTTCCTAACCTTCGAATGCTATCCACTTGTTGAGTGTTTGTGGCTAAAGCGATTTTGTCTTTTCCGTATTGTTCTACCAGCCTGTGTATGGCATCAAACTTAGCTTGTGCATTTTCTGCAGCTTTCTTATATCCTTTTTCGGTTAAATCCCCTTGTCCTGTATAGACTATAAACCAAGCCACATCCAACCCCCCTGCCTGCATTTTGGGAAGGTTTACTTGGGTGTCTATGTCTTGCGTGTAATTAAGACTGTCTGTAAAGTTTTTGACATTGATATCATCATGGGTGTCTAGGATGGTTGTTTTTAAATGTATCTGCTGTGCTTTCTGGACAGTAGCAACTGTCATTTCAGGCTTTTTTTCTTGGCATTGGAGCAATAAAAAAGCAAAAAGGAATCCATATCTTTTTTTCATTTTCTTTTTGTTTCTCTCAAAGGTAAAAATTATTGTGACTTGGTTTAAAAAGTTAGAAAGGAATAGCTTTAAATACCTCCAGCATGGGGACACGCCCAATTTCCTCCCCCCTAAAAACGGGGCACTCCCAATCTCCTCCCCCCTAAAAAGGGGGGCTAGGGGGGTGTTATTCCATCACTTGTTTTGAATACCAAACCTTAACAACACACCCCTGATTTTACTGCGTAAAACCTTCCCCTCTTTGTAGAGGGGATTTTCCTGTTTTTAATGAATCGTGATTTAATACCGAAAATCGTAGCACTCCGAGATACACAAACCCCTTCACCTTAAATTAGGGAGATCCTCAAAAACCACCTCCCGCTTAAGAAGAGGATGAACCCACTCCTCTTCCCCTAACATGAGGACACGCCCATTTTCCTCCCCACTAAAAAGGGGACACTCCCAATCTCTTCCCCACTAAAAACGGGACACTCCCAATTTCTTCCCCCCTAAAAAAAGGACACTCCCAATTTCCTCCCCCCTAAAAAGGGGGGCTAGGGGGGTGTTATTCCATCCCCTCGTTTGAAATAACACCCTACTGATTTTACTGCCTAAAACTCCTTTTACATTATATTCACATTCTTTTTTATTTCTTTCTCCAAAGATGTATACCAAATTGTGAATAAAACACAGTACATTATTTGTGGTAACCCCTTATATTTACTGGCTTTAAATGCAAAAAGCCTCTTTTTTTAAGAAAAACCAATTCTTTTTTAACAAAAAAATAACTTTGGCACGATACTTGCAAATATTCTTTAACTGTGAACGCTGTGATTGAAAGCACAATTTTTGGAAACAAAAGCTACCGCTGACCCAACACATCCTCACAAACATTTAATATTTTTAATTTTAATTTAATTTTTTATCAAAATGAAAAAAGGTTTATTAAGTATTTTGGCAGGTGCACTACTCGTAGTGGGATGTCAGAATTACGACGATCAATTTGAATCAATTGAGAATTCAATTAATGCGATCAACACACAAATCGCAGGTTTGACTCAGGTTCAGAGTGAAGTTCAGGGGCTTACAGCTACTGTAGCTTCTTTACTGAGTACAGTAAATAGTTTACCCTCATCGAGTGACATCGCTACTCAACTATCTGATGGTTTAGCAGGGATTATCTCTGACGTTGCGGATTTAGAGGCTTCGCTTGATGCTGTTGCTTCTTCTGAAGAAGTTACAGATTTAACTGATGCAGTTGCTGATGCTCAAACAGATTTAGATGAGTTATTAGCTAACTCTGCTGTATTCCAAGGGAATGTTATTGTTAACAACACTGCTACTCTTGCGACTTTCCACGCGTTAAAGTCCTCTTTACTAATAGTTAATGGTTACGTTGATATTGATGCAAAAGCTGATATGGATGCTACTTTACTTCAAGAATTAGTAGATGCTATTCAAATTACTACAAAGCAATTTGACTATCAAGCTGCAACATCTACAGTTGGTGCTGTTACTTTTAACAATTTAGCTGGAACTCAAACTTTAACAGTTTTACAAGCTGGTGACTACCTTTTCCAAGGTTTAGGTTCAGCTACTGTTATTAACTTGAAAGATGATTTTAAAAGTAAAGTTACTAAAATTGACTTTAGAGAATTAACTTCTGTAAGTGAGTTTCAAACAAGTGGAACAGCAAATACGATTAGCTTTAATAAAGCAGTAGAGCTTCACTTAACTAAACTTGCATTTTATGCTCCACTTGATCTAACAATTGTTACTGATGAAGGAGCTGCTATGCCTTTTATTATTGACGATGTTGATGTAGACGGAGACCAATCTAATATTACATTAGATATTACAGGTCCAGCTTCATTTACAGCTACTAACTTAGAAGATGGAACTCTTACTTTCAAAGATGTTGCAACTGTAGACGTAGACGGATTTGAAGGAGGATTTACAATTAGTTCTGGTGTAGAGAGCTTTTCTGCCGATAAAGTAAGTGCTCTTACAATTTCTGGAGCTTCTGATCTTGAAACATTAGATATAACTGGAATTACTGATCCAGATAGTACTACAGACCAATCAGGTCCAGCTATCTCTTTAACTGATGCTAATAATGGTGATCTAGAAACTGTAACTATTGCTGGTAATACTGGTGCTATCGCTGTAGCAGGAGATAAAATAACTACAGTTACTATTTCTGCTGATGCTGCTGGTTCTATCAATGTATCTGATAGTGATGACCTTACAACACTTACTCTTACTGGATCTAAAGCTACAGGTGTTACTGTTAGTGGAAACGATTCCCTTTCTGATTTAACAGTTGATACAACAATTACTAAGGGCCGAAGTACTACTGCTGCTCTTACAGCTGCTTTGAAAGTAAATGGTTCTGTTGTTGTTACAACCAATGAATCTCTTGAGTCATTAACAATCACTTCATCTAGCTTGAAGACTTTGACTATAACAGGTAACGAGGTATTAACTTCGCTTACAGCAACCGGAATTGCCGCTGTTGGTGTAACTGCTGGTGCTGCAGTTAATGTTTATGGTAATAACTTTACAGCTACTAAGTCTGCAGACAGCGAGAACACTGCTACGACTCTAACTGCTACAGGTGCAGCAAATGATTTAGGTGCTTTTACAACTACTTCTGGTCTTGAAACCTTAAAAGCTTATCTAGCTCTTGTAGTTGCTGATACCGCAGCTACTGCTAGTGTTTATTTTGATACTGTTGAATCTTATGTAGGTGAAGATGGTGTTGAAGATGGTACAGACGCTACTTATTCTTCAGAAACAACTCGTGATACTACTACTGCGAGTGATGAGCAAAGAATTCTTGTATTAGAAGCTGACAACTCTGTTGCTTCAGTAGGTTCTATTGCCGCTAAGAAAGCCTTTGTAATTGACTTGAGTGCAGTTGACGTAAGTTATAGCTTCCAATTTACTGATGGAACTAATGATTTATTATCAAGCAACACTGATGAAAATGCAGCAACTGCTGTAACATTAACTGGAACTGATACACCTGCAACTGCGTTATCTAAATTACAGGCTGGTACTTCTGTAGAGAGAGCGGCAATATTTGGTATTACTTATGCCGCTAAAAGAGGAGGTAACTCCTATGGTGAAGCTGAGCTTATATTATTTGCTCAATCTGCTACCACTACTCCTACATCTTATGGGGAGCGATATGAAACAGATGCTGCTCGTTTAGCTGCTGCTAGTAATACTGATTTTGGAGGAGGAACAACTTCTTCTACTGCGGTCACTTTCAAGGTAGGAGCTGACTCAGTTACTGTAACTTCTGGTGTTGTAGGTACAACTACTACAGCAGTAGATGATATAGGTAATGCAATTGCTTTTGCATGGGATGTTAAGTACGGAACAACAGGTACAGCTTCAACAGCTGCTACTTTTAGTGTTTCTTATAATGCTTCAACTGATAAGTTAAATGTTACTACACTCTCTTCTGATAGTGCAGGATATGATGCTGCAATGGTTCTTTCAGGAGGCGGAGCAAACCTTGATTATATCGTAGGTCCAACTGTTTCATCATCTGACAACAGTACTATTGATGCTGATGTAATTGTAACTTTTGAATCTACTGTTGCTGGTATTGCTGGTAATAAAGTTTCTTCTGTTACTTCAAGTACAGCCACACTTTCTTCTGGAATCGTAACAGAGTTGACCAATAACTACTATGCTGTCACTACAACAGCTACTGAAACTTTTGGTAGAGCACTAGGTACTGAAGCAAGAACTGATGTTATAAATGCAGAAGATGGTTCATCTTCTATTGCTAGTACAGCTACAAGATTTACAAGAGTTCACTGGCTATAATAAGTAGTTAGTAACTTTCTAAATCAAATTATAAACCCTCCATTTTAATGGAGGGTTTTTTTATTACATTTAAAAATGCAAATCAATTTTAAAAATATTATTGGAATACTACTAATAGTACTAATTTATGTGTCCTATTTGATTCCACCCATAAATGCTGCAGATAGAATAGGGAATCAGTGGCTTTATCTTAGTATTGCTGTGATTATTTCAACAGTTTGTTTATTCGTTTATTCTACGTTTGATAAAGTTTTAACTTTAAAAAAAGACTTTATTTTAAAATCCTTCCTTGGTTTTATAATTTTCACATTTCTTTCCATTTTTATTGCAGAAAATAAAGTTGAAGGATTAAATGTATTCATACAGTATCTTACATTATTTTTAATTTATATTATTCTTAAGTTAATTTCTTATGAAAACCCTAAATACACTAAAATTGTAATTCTTAGTTTTTTGTTCTTTTTTATAGTTGATTTAATTGCTGTAATAAGCCCTATGATCAGCGATATTCAAAATCAAAATTTGAGGCCCAGATCGATAAATTATATCGGTTTATTATCGAATGTTAATATCACTTCTTTCGTATTATTATATAAGTTACCATTTATAATATTTGCTATAGATAGAGTTAATTCTAATTTTTCCAAAGGGGTTTTTTATTTTCTTTTTTTAATTACTTTAAATGCCCTATTTATTTTAGGATCTAGAGCATCTTTAATTACTGTTTCTTTTCTTTTCTCAGGAATCCTTTTTCTTGCTTATACCATCAAAGAAAAAAGGAAAAGTTTTCTGAAAATCTTTTCACTTTCATTAGCAATGTTACTAATCTCAATATTAATTAATATGAGATTAATTAATAATGAATATAACGTAATAGATAGAGCATCAACAATTTCAGTTTCTACAAAGGACGGGTCGGTAAATGAAAGATTAAATTTTTATAAACATTCCCTTAATATGTTTATAGACTCTCCAATTTTAGGAATAGGCACCGGCAATTGGAAAATAGAATCTATAAATTATCACAAGGAGAATATCCAACAATATATTGTACCTTTCTTTGCACATAATGATTTTTTGCAAGTTTTATCAGAGTCAGGAATATTTTCTTTTTTATTTTATATAATGCTATTCATAATTCCTATTATTTCATTCTTCAAAAACAGAACAATATTTAATGGTGTTTTATTAATATTTATTGGAATCTTCTTTATTGATAGTATTTTAAATTTTCCCCTGGGTAGGGTTGCGAACGTTCTTCATTTTATTTTTGTTTTAACACTTTTTGATACAAGTAAGAATGAATAAAATAAAAATCTATTTTGTAGTTACATTACTCTTTTTTTCATTTATAACTCTTTTTTTTAATTATAAGTATTACCAATCCATTAACCTTCAAAGGGAACTATTAGTTGACTGGAATATGCAAGAGATGACAATTCCAATTAATAGACTTGAAAAACAAGATTTTTTATATCCTTCATTATCTATAACAGCAATGCCAATGAAATTTTTAATTGGAAGGTATTTTTTATACAAGGAGGAAACTCAACAAAAAGGGATATCTATGATTAAAAGCTCAATAAAAGACAATCCCTACTTGGGTGTCCAAGAGCTAGAGTTAGCAAACTTTTACAATCAAAGGGCAAATTTGGACAGCACTTATTACTACACTAGAATAGCCTATGATAAATTACCCAGTAATCTTCATGCATTTAATCTAATCTCAACACTTTCTGAATTAAAAAACGAAAGTGAGTTAGATCAAGTATTTAATGAGCTAAAAGATAAAAATGAGCAAACAATATGGTCAAATTATATTTATGCAAAAATTAAAATAAACCCAAATAAATCAAAAGATTCTATTTTAGAATTGCTTAATTCTGGCAAATCAGTTTTTAAAAAAAATGAGGCATCTTATGAATATTTAAAATCATATATTCAAGTAGGTAATACCAACCTTACCGAATATGTAGATATATTAGAAAGTGCAGAAAAGTATTTTCAGAACAAACAATACGATAAAAGTGCAGAGATGTATCTTAAAGCTAGCATAATGGACCCTAACGAAAGAACAAATCTTGAAAATCTAGGATTGTGTTATTTTAATTTAAATAAATTTGATAAAGCAATTAATTACTTTGAGAGCTACTTAAAGCAATACAGAAGAAGCCCTAAAATTTTATTATACTTAGGCGTTTCCAAGATTGAAAATGGAGATCAATCGGGATGTGATTTAATAAATGAATCTATTCAAATGGGATTTTCTGGTGCAAAAGAAATTTCAAATGTTTATTGCAAATAAAATAATCGTTAATTCAAATACTAAAATCATAAAATTTACTAAAAGTGAGGATTTAGATAGCTGCAACAGTTTATGATGTATATGTCTTTTGTCAGCAACAAAAGGAGAGTCACCCTCTTTAATTCTTAAAACAAAAACACGTAATAAATCAAAAAGAGGATAAATTAAAGCAAAAACTACAAAAAGTGTTTTGTTTATGATAAGTTCAGGTTTGAAATTATAGCTATTGCCCAAAGCATAAAGAACATATACCATTGATAAAGTACCTAATAACATGGAGCCCCCATCACCTAAAAATACTTTTCTTTTCTTTTTATAATTAAAATAATACAAGGGGACAATAGAAGTTACTACAAGGAGCCCTAAAGGTGCCAAAGCTGACAAGCCATTACTAAAAAACTCGAATACCACAATAATTTTGATTACCTCTGTTATAGCAAGTCCATCTATACCGTCTATAAAATTAATCGCATTTACAACCACTAAAAAAACAAAAACAGTGGAAGCTTGCGCTAGTAACCATGGGACTTCATATAAACCGAATAGACCATGATAATTTGAAATAATATATCCTTGATCAATAAGGATTTTAGCCACAATGAATTGCAGAAGAAACTTGAGCTTAAAATTAGCATTATACAAATCATCATAGACCCCGATTATAAACATTATTCCAAGAGGAATAAAAAGGGAATAATCAAAAAGCTCAATTCCCTGGAAATAATAATAAAGTGATATAATCAGCACTGTTAAAAAGATTCCGATACCTCCTGTTCTAGTTGCTAGGGTCTTATGAGAGCTACGATGATTAAAATCATCAAAGCGTTTGTAATGGATAAATAGTTTTTGTACTGCAAAGTGGATTACGGTTGCAAGAATAAATGTTAATACAAGTAAAGATACTTCCATAGTGTAAAGATAGAACTTCTTGATTTCTGGTCTTCGTTAAAAAGTAGTATTTTAGTTTTCTAAATTTATCCGATGGCTAAAAACCAATCAAAAAAGTTTGATTCATTGCAGTTGATTGCGCCAATTCTAATAATTGGATATTTGTGTTTGGGATTTGTTCCAAACCTTCAGGCGGTAGATAAAATCTTTTTCAATACCGTATTGATAAGGTATAGATCCCCTTTTTTTTAGTAATTTTATCAAGATAATTAGATGAATTATGCCCAAAAATACTTCCCAAACCGTTGATACTTCCAATTTTATACCCAGCTTTCTATTAATTGCTTATTTATGCCTAGGTTTCGTTCCCAATTGGCAAGCGGTTGATAAAATCGCTCCCCAATGGTTGTTGATGAGTATTTTAAATACGCTTTCAGTTCTTTTTATTCTTTTAAACAGAAACTCATATGCTCAAAGAATCACGCAGACCTTAAGCACCTATTTGTCTTACACCTACATTGGATTTATCGTTTGGGCGGCATGTTCTTACTTTTATGCCATCAATCCCATTGAAGTTCTAGTAAACATCTCCCGTCAAGTCAACGTCTTGATGATGTACCTAGTCATGGGATTTTTTGTTTATCATTTAAAATCCAAGAGAACATTCCTTTCCTTTATCATTATGGCAATTCTGAGTGTTGAAATCTATGCCGTTCTCAATGAGGCATTACAAATGGTCAATACCGCGGGTTCAATTTCACCAGGTGCATTAAAAGGAGTGACAGCAAACCGAAATATCACAGCCTTTTCAATTGCGATAAAAATACCATTTGTCCTTTTTTTGATTTATAAAAATCAAAAGACACTCTACAAATGGATATTAAGCGGTATCATTTTATTGTCTATTTTATGTTTGAGTATGATTCAAAGTCGGGCCTCCTTTTTGGCGCTTGGATTGATTTTAGTGGCATTTTTGGGCTTGTGTGTTGTTTTATTTCTTTACGAAAAAAATAAAAAGCAGCTGTATCAATTTGGGTATCTATTGGTCCCTTTTATATTGGCGATTGGGATCAATCAAACTGTACTTTCAGACAAAGGGGCCGACGCCTTGGCCAGAGCCTCAACCATCTCAGCAGGGACTAACGATGGATCTGTTAATCAGCGATTGCGGTACTATGAAGATGTGTTAATACACATGAGTTCGCATCCCGTCTTTGGGGTAGGATTGGGGAATTGGAAATTAAAGTCTATCGATTATGATTCCAAAGATATCTCAGGCTATGTTGTACCTTATCACGCACACAGTGACTTTATTCAGTTGGGCGCAGAATTGGGAATTGTTGGTTTCCTATTATATTTGAGCGTCTTTTTTTGGGCTATATTTTTTGTATATCGTTTCATTCGCTATTCAGACCGTTCGGCAGAAGAAAAAGTCTTTGTATTTCTTCTCTTAACCGCTTTGGGTGTCTATAGTATTGATGCCAATTTGAATTTTCCTATTGCCCGCCCACAAGTTTTAGTCGTTTGGGCGCTGATTATGGCATTGATCAATTTTTATTATACTTCGGAGCAGCTCTATAAAAAACCTATAG
>Ga0228609_1001001_pt1 | contig 11986 bp, 9 predicted proteins | sample 10DmetaG_FD_190068 | JGI IMG/M metagenome (GOLD analysis project Ga0228609, IMG submission 190068) | Seawater microbial communities from Monterey Bay, California, United States - 10D | ecosystem: Environmental > Aquatic > Marine > Coastal | place: USA: California | collected 2016-11-10 | reverse complement strand
ATAGGGATTTTTAAATAATCAATAGGGCTGGCAGGAGAAGCAAAATGTAAGATATAATCTATAGGTTGGGTGATATCTATATGATTTGTAACATCATGTTCTATAAACTTAAAATTTGGGTGGTTAAGAAGATGATATATATTGTCTTGATCTCCAGTAATGTAGTTGTCCATCCCAATAACATGAAACTCCTCAGCAATAAAGCGATCACAGAGGTGTGACCCTAAAAAGCCAGCGGCGCCAGTGATGAGAACGGTTTTGGACATGATAATCTATTTATCATGCCAAATATAATTAGATTGTTTGGTTTGGAGTTGCTGTAAATTAGTTTATTTTAGTTTGATAGTCTTGATTTAAATACCATCCAAATAAATTTGATATTCCCTATCAAATACCTTTTCCACATGCGCTTAGGCTCCTGAGCAAAACGATAGAACCATTCCATTCCAATTTTTTGCATCCACAAAGGGGCGCGTTTTACTAAACCTGAAACCACATCAAAACTACCGCCTACGCCCATTATAAAATTTACACCCCTTAGGGTTTCTTTGTTATTATATAAGAAATTTTCTTTGGTTGGTGAACTGATCGCCACAAACAAAATATCTGCCCCACTGTCTGAGATTTGTTGGGCTATATGTCCTTCATCTTCTTTATTAAAATAGCCATTTCTATAGCCGGCAATAATATCCTTAGAATATTTGATTTTATACTTTTTTACTACGCTAGAAACAACTTCTTCTTTAGCGCCAAAAAAGAAAATTTTAAAATTTTTATTGTAGGCTAATTCTACTAAATTTTCCATTAGGTCTATTCCAGCAACTCTCTCTTTTAGCGGCTGCCCTAAAATTCTTGAAGCCCAAACCACTGCTTGGCCATCTGCGTTTATAAGGTCACAGCTATTTACACTTTGTCTCAACTTTAAATCTCCTTGCATTGCTACCATTTTACCTGCATTTACAACTACGTGGTGAATCTGTTTAGAGTTGTGTATGGCATGAACTACAGCCTGCAATGTTTCTTGCATTGTTAGGTTATCTATGGTTGTATTTAGAATGTTAGCTCTTTCCATTATTCGTTAATTCCTACAAAATAATAACTAAACGCATAGAACATCCATGATTGCGCCCATCTTATATACGAGATTCTGGTTGTGACCATTTTTCCCCTCTGATAATAAAAAAACCCTTTTGACGATTGCATATTGTCGATAGTCCATAGTAACACCTTATCGACCAAAGGTCTATGCTCATTAAGCTTTTGCATTTTAGCAAGTGTAACAACAAGTTGAGCTGGGGCATGTATATCTATTGGATAGGTTTCATTATTATAATACTTAGATATTCCTTCTTCAGTAAAGAAATTATTTAAATAGTAGTCTAGCCCTTTGTCAATATATTTTTGATAAGTTAAGTCGCCAGAAATTTTTTGATAAATGTTAATACACTCCAAGTTATAGCCTGTATGAAAATTGTCTATCCACTGATGAAAGGGAAGTGTGCCATACGCCCATGAGCCATCTAGGTTTTGTTTAGAACAGACATAGGCTACAATTTTTTTGGCTTCAATTAATAAGTAATCCTCACTTGTGTACTCATAAATTAAAGCTAAGGTTTTTGCCCCAAGAAGCCCCGCATTAAAGACTTGAGTTTTGTCTAAAGGTGAATATGAGAGTGTATAATTCCCTTGTTTATCATATGTTTTGTTTAAATCTTTTAAAACAAAGTGTGCCGCACTAGTGGCTGTTTCTATTAAGTTTTTATCTCTTGTTATTTCATAAGCTTGTAGTAATGCTTCAACAATAAAAGATGTTGCGACTACGGTAGGAGTGTATTTGGGCTGAAAGAATGCCCTTGCTTGCCAATCAAAGTTATAACCCCAACAGGCGCCAGAATACCTTTTTGTTTGAAGCTCTAATATCTTATTGGATAAAGAATGTATCTTATCTAAATATTCTATTTTGTGTTCTTTAGTATATAAATTACAATAACCTATTAGAAATAATCCCAGTCCTTTTGGATTATATTCTTTTTTTATTCCAAATAGAGGTCTTAAGTTAATAGGGTTGCATTTAAACAATTGTATCCAGGCAAGTCTAAAAAATCTTGACCTTCCTAATAGCGTTTTTTGTATCACCCAACTGTTGAGACCATCGTACGGGTCCCAGCCTTTGAATGATTGATTTTCACAATAATTCTCTAATAAAGTAAAACTGTTATATATTTTCAATCTTTATGTTTTTCTTGTAATAAATTAATGCAAAGAATATCATCCAATATAATGAAGAAGAGTGTGGCAATTCTAATATTACATTAAAAAATGAAAATACAGACATTCCTGAAATCGATAGAATTAAGAAAATTAAATTAGTATTATCCCTTATTTTTAAACCTTTAATTCCAATAACAAGAGGATAAAATAATAAAAAAAGTGATGCTATTCCAAGATGCTGTCCAAATGATAAAAAGGAATTATGAGCCCCTGTTGTGTACTTTTCCTCTTCTGTAATAACGGTATTAGCATGCCCCTCTGAAATCATTAATTTGTTTAGTTTTTCAATGGTTTCGTCGCTGATATATTGAATTCCAAACCCATCACCTAAAATAAAATAATTTTCAATTATTTTTTCAAATACCGAATGCCAATAAATTAATCTCCATTGTGCATTAACATCACTTAATGATGGTAATAGAAAGAATAAAAGCCCTACTAAAAATAATGATGCTATTATACTAAAAACTTTTTTATTGTTGCTTAAACGAATAAAAAAGTATAGTGCCCAAATAATAAATAATGCGAGATATAATGAATCATGATGAATTGAAATTGAAATTAAAAAGGTTAGAAGACAGCTAAAAAACTTTATTTTTTTATTGTGTTTTTTGCTTGCTAAAATACCACAATTGAATACAATTAACCCCAGAGAAATAATTGGTGAGAACGCATTCTTTGTTAAATATAGGATACGATCAGAGCAAAAATACATATAAGTAATGTATAAAAGCTGAATGAGAAAACACCCAGCGCTCAAAAAGAAAATCATTTTTATCCAGTACTTTAATAGTTCCTTTCCCTCAAATAAAAATTTCGAGATCACATAAAAAATTCCAATATATCCAACTATGGCATATTGCCTAACGATATAAAAGATTTTAGGAGAAGTAAAGTTAAAGTCTATATTCCAAAAAGAAACTATTAAATAAACTATTGACAGGCCAAGAACTATCTCAATAGAATATATTCTGTTTTGTTTAAAATTAAATTTAAAGGCGCAAAAAAATGCTAAAATCAAAAGAAATAAATCATGTGCATGAAAACCAAATTCAAAAATTTCTAATTTAGAATATGTTTTTCCAAAAATTATTAATAAAACAAAATCAATTATTAAAAGCGCACTTACTATTTCTCTTTGTTTGTTCATTTGGCTCTAGCTTGAAGAATGGCATAAAAATAACTGAACGCAATCACTCCTTGTTGTCTTAGAAGCATATCCTCAGTAAAGCAAAATAATGAAAATATTAATAAGAAAAGTGAAGTATCATTTCTTCTTAACAGAAAAGGAATAATTAATACCATAAAAAGAAAAAGCAATCCTATTAGGCCAGAACTAGCAAGTGTGTAAATATAGAAATTGTGCGCAGCATATTGGTGTTGTGCTGCATATTCAAAGTCTTTCTGCTTATATAATTCTACTACAGTTTTTTTATAGTCTCCTGCAGATACTCCGAATAAGGGCTGTTCTTTAAATAATTCTAAAGAAGTTTGCCATTTAGCTAACCTTAAGTTTAAGATATTTCTTTCAAATTTAGAGTCTGTAATGGAAATTTCTGTTTGTTTTAATTTTTCAATTTTACTTAATCCTAATGGATTTAGATGATAAAAAATTATTGAAAATAAAATGGCTAGTGATGTGATTGTGGTTTTTGTATAAATTGATTTTACAAGATTTAATAAAAAAATTAAAATTAAAAAAGCCAATGACAGTAATCCAATAAATGAATTCAATAGAAAAACACCTGTAAGAAGTAATATAAATGTAACTACACTTAAATGATATGCTTTAGATTTATAATACACTTGGTAAACAAAAACAATAGATAAATTACTGAAAAATGACACATAGGTTGGGTGCCAGCTGTCAAAAACTCTTGTTAAACCATAATACATGAATTTGCTTTGAACAGAATTCATGACATAAATAGTACTTTTCCCAGTGCTTAAATAACTGTAAAATGCATAAACCACAGCTAAAACAACAAAAGTAATAGTAGACCAAATAAATGTTTTTTTTATTGCCTGAATTTGTTTCTCAGTTAGTTTAAAACCAATAAGGGATAAAGGGATTATTACGTAAGACAAATGCTTGGTTGTGGCTTCAAATTGTTCATTTAAATCTGAAGACGTTAGGAATCCCAAAAGATAAACTGAAAATAATCCAAAAAGAAGAAAAAAGGTCTTGTCTAACTTAAATATTACTTTATTTCTTATCAATAAAAAAAGCCAATTTAAAAAAAGTAAAGAAATTAATAATCCTTCTAAAAAATAGAATCCTGAAGGTATAATTATTGATAAACCAATCAATATTATGAAATGAGCTAAATTAGGGTTATATTTTTTGGTTAATTTACTCAATATGTTGAGGTAGCCCTGAGTTTAAACTGTCAATAATTTTAAAAGTTGTTAAGGTAGTCAACCTTATAGAGTTAAAACTAATTGGTGATGCCTTTTCGTTACTTAAAGCGTCTATAAAAGCCGCCACCTCTTGTTTATGACCTTTAGAAGGCGATTTTATTTTTGTGGATTTATTCTTACAGTGGATTTCGCCATATCTAAAGTCATGAATCCTACCTACTATTCCGCCTCCAAAAACTTCAATTAATTCTTTAGGTAAAGATTTATCCCCATTAGCCAAATAAATTAGATTCCCCACAGATCCATTTTTAAATTTAACCACTATTGAAATATTATCATCGGCTTTTGTCTTTTCGTTAGCAGTGTTGATACATTCTGCATACACTTTTACGGGTTCTGAATTTGTAAAATATTGCATCAAATCAATAAAATGACACATTTCACCAATGATTCTGCCTCCTCCTATTTCAGGGTTTTGAGTCCAATGTTCTTTTGGAATAAATCCCGCATTGACTCTAATATTCACAAAAACGGGTTCTGTTTGACCTTCAAAAGACGCTTTAATCGTTTTTGAAACATCTGCAAATCGTCGATTAAAACCAACTAAAAGATGATTTTGGGATTCCTTGTATGCTGTTTCAACTTGCTCCAATTCCTCCTCATTCATAGCCAAAGGTTTCTCAACAAAAACATTTTTATCATTTTTTAAAGCCTCAATTACATACTTTGCATGTGAATTATGAGGTGTTGCAATAAAAACTGTGTTGATGCTCTTGTTTTCTAATATATCTTTAGCTGCTGATGAAGATGTATTAAACCCAAATTTTTGTGCTACATTTTTAGAAGTAATCCCTTTTGAGGTAACCACTGTGTCTAGAGATGCTTCAGATGCTTTTACATGAGGTATTAAATAGCTTTGTGCAAAACTTCCAGCGCCAATAAAACCTACATTTATTTTATTAATAGGTTTGGTTTCTAATACAATATTGGTAGACAATTTGGTTTTGTCACTATTGGGATACTTTAATAAAATTCCTATTGAAGGTTCTTGAACTTTTCCTAAAACTATATCATAGGCTTTCTCAGCTTCTGTAATATCAAAAATATGAGATGTTAAAGGTTTAAGGTTAACAGCTCCATTAGATATCAGTTTTAAAAAGGCTTCCATATTGCGTTGTTCTGTCCAGCGCACATAAGCATACGGGTAATCTTGCCCGTTATCTTCGTAGTTTACATCATATCTTCCCGGCCCATAAGAACACGAAAGCCTTAAATCCAACTCTTTTCTGTAAAAATGAGGGTCTCTTGGAATGTCCATTTTAACAGCACCTACAACAATTACCTTACCCTTTTTTCGAGCAATTTCAGCTGATAGTTCTATAGGGTCGTTAGAAGGTGCTGCTGCAGTAATAATTACACTATCAAAGCCATAACCATTAGTAAAATCTGTGATGGACGCCAATAGGTTTAAGTTATTTCTTAACATGGCCTCGTCAGCAGAAATCTCTTTTGCTAAATGAACTAACCTTTCCGAAAGATCAATCCCAAAAACATTACAACCATTAGCCTTGAGTAATTGCGAAGTAATTTGACCTAACAGTCCTAGACCTATAACGCAAACATTATCACCTAATTTAGGGTCTGCTTGTCTAACTCCCTGTAAAGCAATTGCCCCAAGGGTTGTATAACTCGCATCTTCAAACGACACATTATCTGGTATTTTAGCTACTAGGTTTTGTGGTATAGAGACCATTTCTGAATGGGACGCAAAATCCTGCCCCGCACAAGCTACTCTATCTCCAGGCTGAAAGAGATTGCGAGTATCCATTGAAGCCATAACTTCTCCTGATGTACTATAGCCTAGGGCTTTCAATGAGTCAAGCTTTGTTTTGACCTTGTCTAATGTCGCTTTAAGACCTTCCTTTCTTACATTTTGAAGTACTTGTGCTACTAGATCTGGTCGTTGTTTTGCCTTGCCAAGCAAGTTGGCCTTTCCAACCTTAACTGTTCCTCGTTCGGTGCCTGCGCTTATAAGTGAAAACTTGTTTTCAACCAGTACCATCCCTTCTGAAATTGAGGGTAATGGTACCTCATCAACATATAATTCTCCGCTTTTAAAATTTTGTATGACTTGTTTCATGTATTCATTCCATTACTGATTTTATTTTAAATATCATCTGTTTTATGTCAGTTAAAACGGATGACTTAAGATTTTTTCTCTTTGAACAGTTGCTTTAGAGGTATTGTATTTTTTCAATAATCCAGGGATGTCATCAGTGATTAATCCACCTAATTCTAAATATAAAACTTGATCTTTTGTTATCGACTCAAAATTTGAATTAACCATTATCTTTGAGTTATAAAATGGATCAATAGTTACCCAATCATTTAAGTATGGATTATGATACATTAAGGCAAGATGTACTCTTTTGTTATTAACCTTAAATTCAAGAATTCGCGAACCAATGTTAAATTCACTTAATATCTCATTGCTGCTATAAACAACTTTGGTTGTAAAAGATTTTGTGGCTAATTCTTTTGGCTCGTTTAAAACCCTTTTTAAGTAAGATGATTCATTTAATGTTTGTAACATTCTTTTTTTATTATTTATAACAATTGTATCATTTCTTTTTTCAGCTAGTAGCAAGTCACTAATGTGTTTTATTATTCTCTTAATATTTAGGTCGTAATTTTTAGCATTGTTAAAGTCTAGATCAATGCTATTATGTATTAAGTTAGCGACTTCAGACTCAAATTCATTCATATGAAGTGATACCTTTTTTAAGGATATAGATTTTATCATTATTTCACCTTCTCCTTCTTCAACAAATCCAATATAACAGCTTAGATTAGTCTCCTCATTTGTTTTAAAAATGAGCTTGTACATACGTCTTGTGTTTTTTTCAAACACTTTTTCCCCAACTACTTCATTTCCTTTTATTAAAGTTATACCCGCATAACTACTGTGTTTTAATCTTGTTTGTATATCTCCTTCAATAACATAATATGAATTCGGTTCTAAAGACAGTTTTTGCTCAATATATACTTTTTCTTGCTTATCTCCTTTTAGCATTAAATCTAATGTGTCTCTATCAATAACGTATTCCTCTGGAATGTCAAAGTTATTATTTATCTCCCATTTGGATGGTTTTGCATTCGTGTCCCAACTATTAAATTTGGCGTTTTTAAATAACTCATCCGATACTATTTCATAAGATCTAACTGCTACTTCATCTTGAGATTTTCTATCTTGGGTTGCTGATTTTTTTGAATTATCATCTCTACATGATATACAACAAACTAATAATATTGCTATAAGTAATCTCATTTTTTTTTTCGTATAGCGTATTATTTCTATTTATTAAACTTTAGTAAGTATTGATTGAATTATTGAACAAAAATCTTGTTCAAATTTACCTTTAGTGTATAATTCACTATACTTTTTATGTGCTTTTTTTTGCATTAAGCTATTTAAATTATCATTAATTAGAAGCTTCTCAAGTTTTAACGCTAATTCAATTGGGTTATTTTTCTCAAAAAGAAATCCATTGTGATTATTGTGAACTATTTCTGGTATTGCTCCTTCTTCTGTACTAACAATAGAGGCGCCATAAGACATTGCCTCCAAAATAGATATAGGAAAACAATCATTATTAGTTGGAAGTGCAAATATCCTAGCTTCTTTGAAAAAAACATGTTTTTCATCATTATATCTTGGGCCATGATAGGTTATACATTCATTTAAATTGTTGTCCTTGTAAAACTTTAACCATTTTTCTTTAAATTTATTGTCATTGTGCCACTTTCCTACAAAATCTATATGAAAATCTAACCCCTTATCTCTTAATAATTGGGCAGCCTGTAAAAGTAGATAAGACCCCTTCGATTCTTGCATATTTGATAAATATAAAATTTTATTAGTTGGTGATTTATGTTCTATCGAAAATTTATTCCCGCTTTCTATTCCATTTGCTAAAAAGTAGACCTGCTCTCTAGCTATTATATTTTCAATGTCAAAATAAAGCAGCTTTGATAAATGTATAACTGATACATTTTTAAATGTTTTTTTGTAAATAGAAGCCTTTATTTTATTGCCAGAGACTATTTCTCTTATTCCTTTACCATGAAGATGAAAAACCAACTTAAAACCTAAGAGTTTTATAAATAATGACAACAATGCATCCTTGTAAAATGCAAGACCTTGTGGGGAAAGCGTTAGGTAAACCAAATTGTATTTAGTAGAGAATAGTTTTTTTATAACTCGTAAATAAATACTAAAGGCCTTAAATACTTTTTTAAGGTTTAGCTTGCCAATATTTTTTACATCTGCAGCTGTGGTTAGATTTACATAATCTGCCTCAAACTTTTCATTGATCAATTTACTATCCAAAATGGTCTTATTGATCATTGAAGCCCCATGAACAGGTGGTGGCAATTGCATAATGAATAATATCTTAGTTTTCATTAGCTATTTTTAATTGATTTGAGGTTAGTAAAAAAACAAGCCAGAAAATTAGCGAAGAGTGTGGGAGTTCAAGAATTACATTAAATGACACCCAAACAGACATTCCTAAAAGACTTACAATTAAAAAAATTAATTCCTTATTCTTCTCCCCAAAAACCAATCTTTTTATTCCTTTAATATATGGTCCGATTAATAAAAAACTAAAAATTCCAATATGAAAAAATATAGTTATGAATGAATTATGGAAGGCTTTAATGTATTTTTCATCTGGACTGCTTAAAAAGTCATTACTTCCGCCAAAAATATTAATCATTTCCTGTACCTGGTCATCAGTGATGAATGGTACGCCAAAGCCGTTCCCCGTAATTAAAGTGGTGTTTAAAGTGTTTTTTATTCCAACCCCCCAATAATACAATCGCCAATTGGCATTAACATCCTGAAATTGTGGCAATAAAAAATACATAGATGCTATTAATACAACCAAAATTATTAAGGCCATTAGAAATTGTTTGGGAGTAATCTTCAAAATAAAGAAACAAAAAACCGTTGCTAAGACAGCTAAAAATGCCGAAGAGTGTCCTATCGTCGTAGAGATTAATAAAATAAATAATATTTGAAGAAAATTCAAACTCGTGTTCTTCTCATATATTAATATCCGAGCAGAATATACTGGAAATAATATAACAACGGCTGGTGAATAATAATTAAATCCAACAAATACATTGCCGCCATTAATCAAAAGAAAAATCAAATAACTAACTTGAATGTAAAAAGCAAGTTTACTTGTTGTTATTATAAATTCTATTAACTCTTTGTCCCAAATTTTAATCTTTCTATAAATAAAGAATATAATCAATAGGTACCCTATTACCATTCCTTGTCTTAAAACAAACTTTAAAGGGTTTTCTGAAATCATAGAAAAAATAACGAAAATCAAACCAACAATTATGAATAAAAAAATCTTGCTAGAAATATGGATTTTATTAACTCCTATAAGTGATAAAACAAATAAAATAACAAGAATTAAATCGTATAAATAGATAGAGCCAGTTACGTTTATTTTAGTGAAAGAGATCCCAAAAAATAGTAACAATAGTATTAAAATCTTGATGGACCCAAATAAAAACCCCCTAATATCTAATTTGTATAAATTCATTGTTAAATCTCTTTTTTGTGTACCATTACCTTGGCGCTATAAATAACACTAAATAAACAAAATACAAACAGAGACCCTAAAAAGCTCCATATATTTTCATTGAATCCTAATTTGATAGCATAAAACACCAAAGCCATTAAAACAACTGGATATATAATTTTAAATCTGTCCATTAAAAAATTTTTCTCTTTTAAGGAAAAAATATTTAAAATTGAAATCGTTAGCTCTCCCAGTAAGCAGGATAGCACAACTAAACTAGGTCTATCGGCAATAAAATAAGAAAAACATATTCCAGAACATATAGTCACAATAGCTCCTAAAATAAAATTAGCACTAAATTGTTTGTCTTTGTTATGTAATAACAACCTTGCGCCTGAACTTGAGGTAGCAGCAGAAACAAAAGCAGCAACTCCTAAAATAACAAAAGTCGTAGAAAACTCAATATATGAATCATCAAATATTAAGGATATCGCTACTTCTGGATAAAATAAAAAGGCACTTAAAAAGATTATTGCCGATACCATAGATAAAAAATCTACTTTTAAAGCTTGTTGTAACTCCTTTATTTCCTTAAAGAAAGACTGGACTATTATCCTTCTAACGCCAATAAAAATCACATATAATTTCAAAGCCATATAAGCTACCGAAATTGTTACTTCACTGTTTATGTGTGATAGAATAGTAATAATCCCTATACCTACAAAAAAATATGCCAGGTTGGCTAGACCAATTTTAATGTTCTTCACATATTCTAAAAGACTTTTTATTTTAGGTTTCACTAAGTAATTAACATGCAAAATCTTAGAAACAGTGAGGCCTGCTGCAAAATAAGCCACTAAAATACTCAGGCAAAAGAAAAAAGGAAGTGAGTTTAAAAAATAAACCGAGCCTAAAATAATTGTTAAAGATGGAATAATAACCCTAATAAAAGAAACCATAGCACCTAACACTGGCTTTCCTATTCCATATAAAGCATAATCGGCATTTAGTGCAATCATTGGCGCTATAAAAAACAAATAATTTTTAGTATACAAAAATCCCGATAAACCAATGAACATTAAAAGCAGCGCCATGGTTAACCGGGCGGATTGTGTTGAATAATATACTCTCTGCCAATCATGTTCTCGAACTGCAATTTCTCTTGTGGATGACAGTTGCAATCCAAATGCAGTGATGGACACGATTAAAAGCGCTAGAGAATCCAGTTCTCCTATAAATGCAATGGTTTCTAGATTAGCATAATTAGTCATAACCTTTAAAGAAATTAAATTTACCAAATGTCCAGTGCCTGTTAGCGCAGCAACTAAAAAGAGACGTTTCATCATATAATTATCATACTTCTTTTTACAAAATCAAACTTTAGTGTTTGATGCTTATTAAACAGCTTAACTTTTATTAATTTACCATGTTTTAATTACTGTCATTTTTTTAATACATAATATACTGATTGAGGGAACACCCTTCTGTATCTATTAGTTGTATGGTATTTTACATTCCATATAAGAACTGAAGATATAAACTTGTCAAAATACACATAAATTTTATAAGCATATATTGGTCTGCTCAAAATATTTTTTGTGAGTTTTGAAAAAAAAGAAGAAAGGGTGAAACAATAATTTTCGCTTATTACTTTAAAACCCAATGTTCTAATATTTTGTCTAAGAAACTCTTTTGGTAGTCCTCGCTCATTTTTAGTAAGTCCTTTCCTAGGGGTCCTCCAATCTACCATAGAA
>Ga0228609_1000993_pt1 | contig 12065 bp, 13 predicted proteins | sample 10DmetaG_FD_190068 | JGI IMG/M metagenome (GOLD analysis project Ga0228609, IMG submission 190068) | Seawater microbial communities from Monterey Bay, California, United States - 10D | ecosystem: Environmental > Aquatic > Marine > Coastal | place: USA: California | collected 2016-11-10 | reverse complement strand
TAGCCAGATAGGTGCATGGGCTTCGAGTCAAAGCTCTCCAATTGATTCAAGAGCAGACCTAGATAATCAATTAAAGGATGTTGAAAAGAAGTTTGAGTCAGAGCCATTGACTAAGCCTCCTCACTGGGGTGGTTTTGCTGTAATCCCTTATCAAATTGAATTCTGGCAAGGAAGACCCAATCGTTTGCATGATAGAATATTATATACCCATGAGAATGGGGCTTGGATTGTTTCTAGGCTTCAGCCGTAGTAATTTTTATCAAAAATCATTTTTCTGTCAAAGTATTGTTCTTTAATCCTATGAAGAACATAAAAACATAAATTTGTATAGTTTTATACTGAATGGGTCAAGAAATCAATAGCAATAAAAAAAACTCGACTTGGATGAGTTTATTGGTAATTCCAGCTATAACCATTGGCTTGAGCTTATTAGGATACCAGACTTACACATGGGTAACAGGGGAATCTTTTAGAGGTTTTAGTATGGATATTGGTAGGCTTTGGTCATCTGATGAGGTAGTTTTGCAAGAACCTACAAAAGATGAGACTTTTAGAAATGTTACCCAAACATTAGATTCGTCATCAATATTAAATGAGATTGAGGGTGTAATAACACCCAACCTGAAACCTAAAAAAACAGAAGTCATTAAACAGGTATTTGAGCAAGAAATTGAGTCATCAACTTCTATAATCAGTACAATTTCAAATACGCTTAATAGAGTAGACCAGATTGATATTAATCCATTGATCAATAATGATTTGCATGAAAAATATGTACGCAGACTTAAAAGTGAAAACTTAATTTCACCAGATATGGTTCCCAAAAGTGGTAAGCTCTATTGGGGTATTAACTTTTCTCCTGCATTTAGTTATAGAATATTTAACGTCGATGCAAGTAAGGTTAATGGTATGGCTGAGGATCAAAATCGAGTGTATACATCTGGTGGCTTAACAGAAGAAAAAAGAAATTCCTCAGATAAGGCAATTACATCTTACTCATTTGGTTTAGATATTGGTAAGCAATTGAATGATAAATTCAGTATTTATTCAGGCCTACATATTTCTGGCTATGGTGAACAAATTCTTGTTACTCCAGTTGATGAGAGTAACCCAAATTATTATCATGCTAAATTTCATGATAGGCAACCCACTTATTGCTCAACAGAAACAGGTGAAAATACCAACAGCACACCTTTTACAAATCGTTATAAATATTTTGAGATTCCATTAGGTGCTAGGTATACTATATCTAAATTTGATAAGGCTAAAATTGCTATAGATCTTGGAGCATACTATCAGAAAGTTTATCAAGTAAACGCATTATTGTACGATTTTGACACGGATTACTATTACTGGTTTAATGATGACGATGCCATTATAAATGATAGTGGAATAGGGGTTAGTATGGGTGTTAATTTCATCCAAAACCTAACGGAACGCATTGAACTTACCTTCAATCCACATCTTAAATTCAATCTAAATTCCACTTTTTCTGATTCTTATTCAGTTCAACAGAATCTATACTCAACGGGTGTCCGTGTTGGTGTTAGGCAACAAATTTTCTGATTCTATTCGGTAATTCATTTATCTTCGCGGATAAATATGAAGCGAGTATATATAGTTGCAGCAGTTAGAACTCCTATGGGTAGTTTTAATGGTATGTTAAGTAGCGTGTCTGCACCAAAATTGGGTGCAACAGCCATCAAGGGAGCGATATCTAAATCAGGTATAAAATCATCCGATATTGACGAGGTTTATTTTGGAAATGTATTGCAAGCTGGTGTTGGGCAAGCTCCAGCTAGACAAGCTGCTATATTAGCTGGTTTGCCAGAATCTACTCCTTGTACAACTGTCAATAAAGTATGTGCTAGCGGAATGAAATCTATTGCACTAGGTGCTTCGTCCATTATGTTAGGTCATAATGAAATTGTTGTAGCTGGTGGTATGGAAAATATGAGTCAAGTTCCGCATTATATTCCAAACTCTAGAATTGGACATAAATATGGAGATTTTAAAGCCATTGATGGTCTTGCATATGATGGTCTCCGTGACGTTTATAATCAGTATATGATGGGGACCGCTGCTGATCTTACAGCCAAGAAATATGACATAACTAGGGAAGAGCAAGATAATTTTGCTATTAACTCTTACAAGCAAACTGCAAAATCATGGGATTCTGGTAAGTTTAATGATGAAGTTGTCCCAGTATCCATTCCACAACGAAAAGGCGACCCGGTAATGATGACAGAGGATGAAGAATATAAAAATGTAAATTTTGATAAAATTCCAAACCTAAGACCTGTATTTGATAAAGAAGGAACCGTAACAGCTGCTAATGCAAGCACAATCAATGATGGTGCAGCTTGTATTATTCTTGCTAGTGAAGAAAAAGTAAAAGAGTTAGGACTTAAACCAATGGCTGAGGTTTTATCTTTTGCTGATGCTGCTCATCAACCAGAGTTGTTTACTACAGCTCCTTCTGTTGCTCTTCCTATTGCACTTGAAAGGGCAGAGTGCTCAATAGACGAAGTAGATGCTTTTGAACTTAATGAAGCATTTTCAGTGGTCGGATTAGTCAATAATAAATTATTAAATTTAGATGCATCTAAGGTAAATGTCAACGGAGGAGCGGTATCCATGGGACATCCTTTAGGAGCTTCCGGTGCCAGAATTGTTGTTACATTATTGCATGTGCTTAAACAAAATAGTGGAAATATAGGAGCTGCTGCCATTTGCAATGGTGGTGGTGGAGCGAGTGCTATGGTTATTAAGAATATGTGAAAACTACACTAAATCAATTTAATTTTGAGTTCTAATGTCATGATGAAGTCTTGTTTTGGTTTGTTTTTTACGGCTTTGTTCTTGTCAACTTTTTTGAGTTTTGGACAACGAGTAAGAGTAGTACAGTCAGATTCTACATACATTGATTCGATCAAAAATTTCGAATATCAATTAGAGGGACTAAGCTATAATATAATTAATGGCACTGATAAGGTTGAACGTATAACAAGTTGTTACTATTTCATTGAAACATTAAAAAATACACTACAAATACCCAATTCATTTGATTATGAGTTTGATTTATTGAAAACTGTCTCTAGTATTCGTTCAGAGGATGATAAATTCAGAGTATTCACATGGAATCTCCTCTTGGATAGTGGAAAATACATGTATTTTGGTGCTATTCAAATGAATAATCCCGATAGTCTTGAATTATATGGACTATATGATAGTTCGGATTATAATAAGGATATTTTTTATGGTCAATTTGATAATCGGCATTGGATGGGAGCTCTTGTCTATCAGATTCATCATTACCGTTGGAAAAAACAAGACTATTACATTACTTTTGGTTGGGATGGGCAAGATGCTAAAACTAATCGAAAGATTATTGATGTTTTATGGTTCAATGATGAAGGAAAGCCAAATTTTGGTGAAGAGATTTTTGACTTTGACGGGGATTTGCAGTCAAGGATAATTTTTGATTTTAATGATCGTGCTGCAATGTTATGTAGATATGATGATTTTGAGGATGCAATTGTATTTTCTAATTTAGTTCCAATTAATCCAATGATGAAAGGAATTTATCAAAATTATGTACCCGACGGCACATATGATTATCTCAAATTTGAAAAAGGAATCTGGCGTCGCTATAAAATGATTTTTGATGACCGTAAAAAAAATGGTGCCAATCTTCGAAAGCTCTAATCTAAAATTTAATCCAGTGTCCCTTTAACCCAATATCAGAGTGGTATTCTATAGTTGGCATTGGAAACTTGAAGCTGTTAAAAACTATTAATAGCGACCGAATAACTTTGTTTTTAGTTTGTATCTTTTATAAATCTATATCTGGTGATATATAAAATTGTCTTTTTCGATGAAAACTTGAGTAATCATAGACTATTCCATCACGATGAAAAATATTGTCATCACCACCTACCATTCCATCAGCTCCATAACCAATGGCTACATTTAACCAGCTAGGCCATTTAGTCTCAGGCATAAAAGATCTTATATTACAACTCATCCAATAAGTTTGTCCATTATAGTCTTTGAAGAGTTGTTCTATGTTGTTATTTCCTAAAACATTTGGACGATATTGAGGGAAGGAGGAAGGAGAGTAAGAATATTTTATAATACATCGTTGCTCATCCCAAAAATAACTTTGGGATATAGCTAATCCTGCTCCAATGATGTTAGCTGTCATATCTCCTGGACTAGCACCCCATTCCTCAGAAAATCCGTCTAGTATTTCTACTCCAGTTTGGATAAATAAACCATAGGCTCCACCAATCAAGGAATATTCTTTTTGGGTATAGCCAGCCCATTTCATCATTTCAATACCTACCAATCCTTCATAATAACAAGAGTATAAATGGCCAACTTTATCCATTTGAAGCCATTGTTTGTTATCGTTGAAGAAATGAAATTTTGATCTCGGATAGTCTTTATACCACAATTCGTTAAGACCAACCATGAGTGAACTGTATGCAAGAGAGTTAGCAACTATAATAAATTTTTTACGTTGTCGAAACTTTAGTGAATCTTGTGCATTAGTTGAGCCAATGAACAACAAGCAAAAAAGTGGAATGAAAAATAATCTAGGCCAGTATGGTTTCCTTTGTGGCATCAAGAATTTGTATCACTTCATTTATATTATTTGCTTGTGCATATACTCTTAGTACTGGTTCTGTTCCACTTGGTCGTATCATTACCCAATTATCTTCGTTGAGTAAAAATTTATAACCATCGATGTCCTCGTGACCTGTAACAGGGTAATCACCAAATTGGATGTAAGATTTCTCTTTACATTGATTAATGATAGCTTGTTTTTGACTTTCCGGCACATGTAAGTCATAACGATCCATAGCAAAAGAGCCAGTTATCTGGTATACTTCCTGAATTAAGCTACTTAATGTCTTACCAGTGTTTGCCATATATTCCCACAGAATGAGCCCCATCCAAATGCCATCTCTCTCAGGAATATGAGAACTTACAGCAATTCCTCCACTTTCTTCACCTCCCAATAACGTAGGATTAGAAATCATCTCTTCACAGATGTATTTAAAGCCTATTTTAGTAACGTGGTGCTCAAGACCGTAATGATCACAAATTGATTTGATTTTAGATGTACAGCTGAAGCTAGTATAAACATTTCCTTTTTCTTGTTTAAATTCAACGAGGTATCTAATTAAAAGAAGAATGATATGGTGGGAGTCCACAAATTTTCCATTTTCATCAAACAGTCCAATTCGATCTGCATCTCCGTCAGTTGCTAGGCCACTTGAAATGTCTGTTTTAGAGATGAGTTTTGAAAATTCTTCTAAATTTCTTGCAATAGGTTCAGGAGCTTGACCATCAAAGCTAGGATTGTGCTCTGCGTGAAGAAGAGTTGCACTAGGAATAAGACGTTTAATAATATTCTGACCAGCACCATACATGGCATCATAACCAAATTTTAAACCACATGAATTAATTTTCTCTATATCAAAGTGTTTTTTAACATGATCAATATATTCTTGTTCCATATCAATCATGTGAACTAAATCATGTTTTCTTAATTCATCAAATGGGATGATTGAAGGTATGAATTCTTCTGGAATTTTTGCTTCAACTGCATTAATTTCTGATTGAATGGCTGGACCTCCATAATGAGCTTTTATTTTAAATCCATTATATGAGGGGGGGTTATGACTGGCTGTAATTACTATTCCTGTATAAGCATTGTGCTTTAAAGTAGATAAAGATACCATAGGGGTAGAAACGAAAGAATCTGATGTATAAACGGTTATTCCTTCACTAATCAATACCGAAATAGTGGTTTCAGTAAATAGCTTTCCTCCAAACCTACAGTCAAATCCAACAACAGCAGAGTGATTGTCAGACTTTTCTTTTATCCATAGTGCAGTTGCATATGCCACACGAGCAACATTGTCTGTTGTGAATTCTTTAGCGATAATAGCTCGCCACCCGTCAGTTCCAAATTTAATTGATGTCATATTTTTAGATGTTTTGCAGAAGTTTTTTATACATAGCCTCAGAATTTTGTGGAGGTATGTTCTCGTTATTAATTTTCTCTATGATTAAATCGAAATTTTTCTCACTTAAGTATTCAGAAATACCTTGTAAGTTGATGGTTAAACCAAGTTCTTCAATATGTTGATTATTTAGACTGTAATTTTCACCATTCATTTCTAATTGTATATTCTCAAGTTCCTGAAGAGGTATATTTTTGAATGTACTCCATTTTTCAGTGACTCGAATTGAATTGATAGTCCATAATTTGAACATATCCTGAGGTTTGATAGACTTATTATTTATATTTAGAATAACTTGCTTATTGTCATTTATGCTATTTTCTATCTCTGAATAAATGTTACTATTCTCTTCATTACTGTTGATAGATGGAGGAATAATTTTGTAACTTACTCTTTTTGATGATTCAGGGATGTAGAAATTTCGTCTTACTTTTTTACTATAACATGCCTGATTTTTGAGTAGAACTGATAACTCAGGATTTGATTTAAAATCTTTCTTTCCAAATTGTACAACATTAAAATCAAATAATTTAGAATGGATAGCATCCCAATAACTCAAATCTGATGATCCTTGATGAGTTGTATGAATCTTTATGTTTTTCAATAAGCCAAATAAGTCGGCAGCATCTATAAATCCGTATGAAATAGGTTCTCCAGTTTTAGACTTGCCTACAAAAGAAAATCCTCGAACCGAAAAATTAAACTTTTTACCCATAAGCTGCCAGTATTCATGTATAAATAAATCGTTATTGTCTAAAAAACTTGACTTAGAATACTCCTCAAGATTTATAAATTGGGTTTTATTAATAAGTACTTTTTTCTTGCTAGTCTTCCATATTGCTATATCTCCATTTTGAATTCGTTTATACAAAAGCTTATGAAAAGATGTGACAAGATTGAACCCAATAGAATCGGGTTGGTCAACTTTTGATAAGTGGAGCAATACTGGCTTAATGTCGTATTTGGATAGCAGACTAGATTGAGATTTACATCCCCATATGCCAGCAATAAAAAAAAATAAAAGAATTCTAAATAAATGCATTTTCGCCTGTGATTTCCATACCCAATATTAATAAGTGTATGTCATGGGTGCCTTCATAAGTAACGACACTTTCTAGGTTCATCATATGTCTCATGATAGGGTAATCTCCAGTAATTCCCATACCACCATGCATCTGTCTTGCTTCACGAGCAATCTGGAGAGCAATTTCTACATTATTTCTTTTAGCTAAAGATATTTGAGCAGGTGTAGCTTTTCCTTCATTCATCAAATTTCCAAGTCTCCAACATACCAACTGAGCTTTGGTTATTTCTGTTAACATTTCAGAAAGCTTTTTCTGTTGAAGTTGAAACCCACCGATTGGCTTTCCAAATTGAATGCGTTCAGCAGCATATTTTCTGGCACTTTCATAGCAATCCATTGCAGCACCTAGAGCTCCCCAGCTAATACCATAACGAGCAGAATTTAGACAAGTTAATGGACCTTTTAATCCAGATACTCCTGGAAGTATGTTTTCTTTTGGAACTCTAACATTATCGAAAACAAGTTCACCTGTACAACTTGCTCGTAAGCTCCATTTATTGTGTGTCTCAGGAGTAGTGAAGCCCTCCATTCCACGTTCTACAATAACTCCTTTAACAATTCCTTCTTCATTTTTTGCCCAAACTACAGCCATATCAGCTTCTGGTGAATTACTAATCCACATCTTCGCCCCATTGAGTATAATATGGTCGCCATCTTCTTTGAAATGGGTCGTCATTCCATTAGGGTTCTAACCGTGATCAGGTTCAGTAAGACCAAAACAACCAAGCATTTCTCCATTACCCAATTTAGGGAGATATTTTCTTTTTTGTTCCTCACTGCCAAATTTATGAATAGGATACATTACAAGAGAACCTTGAACACTTGCAGTCGATCGAATACCACTATCGCAGCGTTCTAATTCTTGCATTGCAATCCCGTAGCTGATGTAGTCTAATCCACCACCTCCATATTCAGCAGGTATTTGAGGTCCGAAGCAACCTACTTCTCCCAATTGTTTTACTATATGGCTTGGGAAATAATTTTTTTGAGCACATTCCTCAATGATAGGGGATAACTCTTTCTTTACATACAGACGAACACTATCTCTTACGAGTAAGTGTTCTTCACTAAATAAATCATCCAGATTGTAGAAGTCTGGGTGGTCATAAGTGTCTTGACCTTTCTTGATCTCCTTTAAGTGACTTAATTCTTCTTTGGTCATTTTATTTTAACCTAACTTTGCAAATGTAAAATTAAAAGCAATATAGATGACAATGAATAATACTATAGAATCAATATTAAGTATTGACAATGTTAGAGTTAAGTCTAATCACGGTTGGTATGAGTCTGAACGAAAGTTAGGCGGAATGTATATCATTTCAGTATGCATTTATCGAACAATTGACGCCGATTACACTTTTGATCACTTAGATAAAAGTGTTAATTATGAAATGGTGCATCAAATTATCCTAGAAACTATGGAAGAGGAACACATGTTGATTGAATCTGCTTGCAAGGCAATTTGGGATAAACTAAAAGCACAGCACTCAAATGAAATATGGGAAGTAAATATTCGAAAAGAGGATGTGCCTCTTAAGTTTGTTGGATCCACTTCATTTAAAATGAAGGGATAACTTATCTCTTTAACGGATAATTCCGTTAAGTTAACGAAAGACTAGAATTCGCAAATAAACTTACTGGATAAAAGATTATTTTCGCATCCTAAAATTTTAAGATAAATCATGGGAACAATTATCATGGCTGGTCAACTTATACTAGCCCTTGCAATACTCGTATCACTTCACGAATGGGGACACTATATTGCTGCTAGAAGTTTTGGTATTCGCGTAGAAAAGTTCTTTATTTTCTTTGATGCATGGGGTGCTAAGCTTTTTAGCAAGCAAATAGGAGAGACAGAGTGGGGTATTGGATGGTTGCCTTTAGGTGGTTATGTTAAGATCACTGGTATGATTGATGAGAGTCTAGACAAAGAGCAATTAGCATCTGAACCAGAAGATTATGAGTTTAGGAGTAAACCTGCATGGCAAAGATTAATTGTAATGATTGGTGGGGTTACGGTCAATTTTATATTGGGAGTACTCATTTTTGCACTTTCTATGTTTTACTATGGTGAAACATGGCTACCCAATGCTAAAGTCATAGAAAAAGGAGGGATAGTAGTTACAGAGTTGGGTAAGGTTGCTGGTTTTGAAACAGGAGATCAGGTTGTGTCCATTAATGGGAATGAAGTTGAAAAATTCAGAGACTTAATCAATTCAAGTGCTTATATTGTTGAGGGCTTGTCTTACGGTGTCCATAGAAATGGAGAATCTATTGTTGTTCCTATTTCTGATTCATTAAGAACTACTGTTCTTGAAAGTAAGGGTAAAAGTTCATTTTTCTCGTTAAGATTAGAGCCAATCATTGGAGCTGTTGCACCTAATGGTAATGCAAACAAAGCAGGTCTAATAGCAGATGATAAAATATTAGGTATTGATACGTTTGACGTTCAATTCTTTGATCAATTGAAAGATGCTCTAAGTCTATATAAGAATAACGTGGCCAATTTAAAAGTTCTTAGAAATGGAAGTACAATGACCATACCAACTAATGTAGATTCAACAGGTATGATAGGAATTCAGGTATCTAATCTTGCCCAGTATTCAGATGATTTACAACAAACAGATTATGGGTTTTTTGAATCATTTCCCGCAGGATATAACAAAGGTGTATCTTTACTAAAAGATAATATCATTGCATTCGGAGAGATGTTTCGAGGAAAGTTAGACCCTGTTAAATCTGTTAGTGGTCCTGTTGGCATTGCTAAAATATTTGGGGCAGAATGGGATTGGAGAAGGTTTTGGAATATCACTGGAATGTTGTCTTTTATTCTTGCGTTTATGAACTTATTGCCTATTCCAGCTTTGGATGGGGGACATGTGTTATTCTTACTTGTTGAAATGTTGCGTGGCAAGCCTTTGCCTGAAAAAGTGATGTACTACTTCCAAATCATAGGGATGGTAATACTCTTCGGTTTGATGGGCTTCATCATTTTTATTGATTTCTTTAATGCATTTTTTGGCTAGATGGCTATTGATTATTTTGATTATTATGATATCCCCAAAAAGTTTTATATCGATGAAGGGGCACTGAAATCGAAATTTTTAATCAAGAGTAAGCAGTTTCATCCAGATTTCTTTGTTAATGATAATCAGAAGTATGATGAAGCCATGGAACAGACCAGTATAAACAACCAAGCGTTCAAGGTGCTAAGTAAATATGATTCTCGTTTGGAGTATATATTGAAAAGTTACGGTTTACTTAAGGAATCTAAAAATGAAATACCTCAAGATTTTCTGGCAGAGATGATGGATATTAATGAGGTAATCATGGATTTACAGTTTGATTATGATCAAATAAAAATGAACCAAGTTAAAGCGGACACTCATTCTATAAGCATGGATTTAGCCGACAAAGTTCAAAATTTGACAATTAAGTTCGATGAGCTAGACGGAAACTCAACCAATGATCGTATGACCATTCTAGATCAAATAAAAAATATTTATTTAAAACAAAAATATGTGTTGCGATTGCAAGAAAGTCTAAATAAATTCGCACCCTTCTAATTCAATATGCCCAGATGGCGGAATTGGTAGACGCGTCGGTCTCAAACACCGATGCCGCAAGGCGTGCCGGTTCGACCCCGGCTCTTGGTACAAAAAAGGCCTCTGATTTTCAGAGGTTTTTTTATTTATTATCGATTAATTTTAATAAATTAATGTTTATCGTTAATATATCGTTATTTTTGAATTATGAAAAATTTAAAAGACTTAATGGCCACAATCTTATTTATTGGTTCTATATTTTTGGTAATAAACTTTCAAAATAACACTTATGTGTATTGGGGAGTAGGTATAGTTATTCCTAGTTTTTTATTATTGAATTGGTCAATTCGAAAATCACTTAATTATAAGTCTTATTTTCTTAGTAAGTATAATCTTTTTACTGCAAAATATTCTAATACGATTCAAGTTGATTTGTCAGTTAATACAGCTTTTGAAAAATTGAAAGAGGTACTAGATGAATCTTCATTTAAGGTTGTCGATATAAATTATGATGATTATGAAATACTCGTAATTTCAAAAATGAGTGTTTGGTCTTTGAGTGAAAATTTATATTTATCTGTGCAATCTACTTCAAATGGTTCAAAAATATTGGTAGAAATATCTACTTTGTTTTCAGTTTATTCATGGGGTAAGAATGAAGAAAATTTTAAAAATTTATTTAAGAAGTTTGAGGAGTCATTTATCATTTAATTTTTATTTCTATGTCAATAATCGTAAACCTTGATATTATGTTAGCCAAACGTAAGATGAAATTAAAAGAATTGTCTGAAGAAATTGGAATAACAACAGTTAATCTTTCTATTTTAAAACAAGGTAAGGTTAAAGCAATCCGTTTTTCTACTTTGAATGCTATTTGTCAAGCTCTAGATTGTCAGCCTGGAGATTTATTAGAATATAAAAAGGTTGATTAGATTGCTTTATTAATCATCTAAACATATTAATTAAGCGAAAAAAATGTTGAACATATTATTTACCACTGTTCTCTATTGCAGCTTTCACAAAGCGAACAAATAGTGGGTGAGGCTCATCTACGGTACTTTTCAATTCAGGGTGATATTGAACGCCAACAAACCATGGATGATTAGGAATCTAAACGACTTCAACAAGATTATTGTCAGGGTTTATTCCTGTGGCTTTCATGCCATTGGTTTCAAAATCATGAAGGTATTCGTTGTTAAATTCATAGCGATGACGGTGTCGTTCAGAAATAACTTGTTTGCCATATGCTACAAATGATCGAGACCCCTTCTCTAATTTACATTTATATGCTCCGAGTCTCATAGTGCCTCCCTTTTTACTCACTTCTTTTTGACTATCCATCAAATCAATTACAGGTTGGCTTGTATTAGCCATTTCAGTACTGTGGGCTTTTTTAAG
>Ga0228609_1000991_pt1 | contig 12068 bp, 8 predicted proteins | sample 10DmetaG_FD_190068 | JGI IMG/M metagenome (GOLD analysis project Ga0228609, IMG submission 190068) | Seawater microbial communities from Monterey Bay, California, United States - 10D | ecosystem: Environmental > Aquatic > Marine > Coastal | place: USA: California | collected 2016-11-10 | reverse complement strand
AAACTTACTTTAGCATTATTTGCTGTAATGGCATTTGCTTGGTCTGTTGTTATCGTAATGGGTTTGTTGAGGAGGTCATTATAATTTCCAGTAAACAGTTCAGTGGAGCCCTCAAGGACAGTTCCTGAAGTAGTGCCAAATCCCGGAAAACTTACTTTAGCATTGTTTGCTGTAATGGCATTTGCTTGGTCTGTCGTTATCGTAATGGGTTTGTTGAGGAGGTCATTATAGCTTCCGCTAAAAGCGTTTACAGTATTATCCACATAACTTTTTGTTGTCGCATCCTGCGCATCAGTGGGATCTGCTACATTTTTGATTTGATTGTTTTCTGCGCTTATATCACCTTTTAATTTTATGTCTTGTGCGTTAGCCAATGCAAAAACAAAAAGCCCAGTTAACAGAAGTGTAATTTTTTTCATTCTATGTACATGATAAATATATTAAGTAAAAGTAAATAAACTTTATCCCAATTCATGTAAAAACAACATAATTAGGTTTTTACAATGGGATATTTTTTTTGATTTAAGCTGTCAAAACGAGCTGTTTTGCATAAAATCGGGTTGCTATTCGTGGTTTTATTTTTTAAAAATATCCTGCCCGCCTGTCATTTATTCTTATCATTATTACGTCTGCCACCTGTAATAATCAGCAATAGTAATATCTTTTGACTATTTGGAGTTAATATTGGTTAATGTACCCTGTATGTAGGGAACATTAGCATTTGATACGTTCAAATTGTGAAAATGAGCAGATCTATTTTTGAATCATTTGATTCATAGTATGCTAGTTAAGTTTCAAATGCGCTTGTACGGTTGATTTCTGCGCACTTACACATTATATTCACAATTATTAGCAAACGGAACATAATTCGGCTGAAACAATAGATAGATTACAAAACGATGGCTTTTACTCTTATTTCAACAAACAAAATCACGATTCTCTTTTTTGTACTTCTTCTTTTAGGTTGCAGTAAGGCAACGATTGATGCGGAAATTAAAGAAGAAACACCCACAGCAGAAACAGGTCTTAAGGAATATGCCGCTGCAAAGGGCAAATTCATCGGTAATTTGATGCGCGATGGCATGTTTGACAATGAACAGGTCAATGGCGGTGCAACAGATCAAATTTTAAAAACAGAATACAATGCCATAGTGTTGGGCAATAAAATGAAGATGGCTAACCTGCTTCGAAACCGCCCACAAGATCCTTTTAACATAAAAATTACCGATATAAATACGGAAAATATAGACAAGTTTGTCGCTTATGCTGATAGGCATCAAATGCGCAAAAGAGGTCATGTTATGATATGGTATAAACAAATCCCATCTTGGCTTGAAGCAGAAGCTCCAAATTGGACAGCACAACAAGTGTATGATTTTTCTAAATCATACATTCTTGCATTATCTTCATATTCGGCTGGGAAAATTGATGAATGGGATGTAATAAATGAGGCGATAGTCAACAATGACTTTCGTCCTAATACTTGGTATGACATTGTAAGTAGCCAAGCAAATGATGAAGGTGATATAGGCTTTCAGTCCTATTTCGCGCAATTGTTTAAGTGGGCAAGGCAGGGTGATCCAAATGTGGATTTATTTTACAACGATTACAACATTGAACCTTTTGGTACTTCTAAAAATAATTTTATGCGCACCTTAGTTAAAGAACTTAAGTTAAACTATGCTGCTCCAATTGACGGTGTAGGTCTACAAGGGCATTTTAAAATCAATCAAGTAACGCCTGAATTTATTGCCAAAATGGGCCAAACCTTAGACGATTTAGGCAATGCAGGGTTTACTGTTAATATAACGGAGCTCGACATCAGAATATGTGCTGGGGACAGGGGCAATATACAGGCTCAAAAGGAGGCATTTAAGGGAATTGTGTCTACTGCCTTTTCTCGCAACAATTGCAATACCATTCTTATTTGGGGGCCTTCTGATAATGATAGTTGGATAAATACCCATTATGATGGTTGTGGCCAAGCTACCCCACACGATGGTACATACAATAAGAAACCCGCCTATTTTGGCATAAAAGAAGCATTGATGGAATTGTAATGTATTTCAATTATAAAGTAACAGCTCTATTTAGCTGTTATAGCTTTCCATGAATTAAGATGTGCCAAAAGAGTTGAGGCTAATCGAGGATTTTTAGTTGCTAAATCATTCCGCTCGTAAGGATCTTTATCTATATCGTATAGCTCTATTCTATTTGATTCGTACCAATGAATGAGCTTGTGATTTCCTCTTCTTATTGCCGATGATTTTGTGTCCCCTGTATTTTTTGGTCTTGCCATATTGGAATGCCAGTAAACCGTTCGGTCTTGCCATTTCTTTTTTGAATAAAGTATGGGGAGTATACTTTTCCCGTCTACCCCTAAATCAATTTTTGCTGTTAAATCTAATAGTGTTGGAAAAATATCCATAAGGGTCACAATAGATTTATTTTCAATACGGGGTTTAAACTGTTTGTGCCATTTTATAAAAAGGGGAACCTTTATTCCCCCTTCGTATAGCCATCCTTTTCCCGCACGTAGTGGATAATTAGAGGTCGCTAACGTTCTTTTATTATAACCATCATTTGACAAGCCCCCGTGGTCAGATGAAAAAACGATTAACGTATTTTCTATAATTCCTTTTGTTTGTAAGTGGCCTAAAATTTTACCAATATTTCTGTCTAGATTTTCCACCATAGCAGCATACGTTGGATTATTCTGACGCATTTTTGTTCGCCCTGTTCCTTCTTGGATGTATTCGGGTTGTTTGCCAAAATCCGCAGCATCAATTTCGATACGGTTACGTTCAATATCATCGGATTTGGCTTCAAGCGGTTGATGAACAGCATAAAACGAGAGCATGAGCATAAAAGGCTTGGATGAATCAAGTGTATTAAGATAACCAAGGGCTTGTTTTGTCATGAGATCTGTTAGGTAGTCCCCTTCAGTACTTACGTCATCAACATCGGGAATAGGGGTCTTTTTGTTTTTGCCTTTCCCCTTAAAAACATTAAAAGGATAGATAAAACTAATGGGGGATCCAGCTTTTCCAGCACCAAAACTAAATTGAAATCCAAAGTCATGTAAACTTTGTTTATCGCCTAGGTGCCATTTGCCAAAATAAGCCGTTTGATACCCCATTTTATTAAATGATTTAATGAAATTTTTGTCTGCAGTTATGTTGTTTAGTTTAAACCCCTTTTCTGGAACGCTTCCATTTTGCATTGGATAATTCCCTGTCATCATAGAAAATCTGGAAGGCACGCACCTTGGATAATTCGCATATGCGTTGGTAAATGAAACAGCTTGGGTGGCAAGTGTGTCTATGTGAGGAGTCTGGTATATTGTTGACTCATTAATACTGAGATCATGGTATCCTAAGTCATCAACATTAATTATGAGAATGTTGGGCTGTTCCTGAGCAAAAGATAAAAATGAAAAAAGACAGGATAAGCTATACAAGCAGTAAATGGAGTAACGTTGTCTCATTCTTGTAAAAATACACCTTATTTTAAAAAAATTCTATGCATGCCTGACTTATACAGATTGTTCATGTAAAGCTAATCCCCCAAGTAAATAACGGAAATACTCATATCCCTATTTGTGTTGGGATGTATAAATTACGGAGGAGTCGTAAGTTTTGAACATGATAAATCAAATGCCACGATAAACCATTTTCAGTATTTTTAAACAACGATATGGACGGATTAAAACCTCAATATTCAGCTGACCCATACTAATAAGGCATTAGGGCATTCGATTACACTCAATAATATTTCTCTTTTTTATTTAAATGAGGGTATATATTTTTATATTGGGTGTATGAAATATTTAGTTGTCCTCTTTTTTCCCTTAGTATTTGTTGTGGGCTTAAATGCTCAAATCAGTGTTAATAACAGTCAAATTAAAGACTTATCAGATCCTGTTGACTCTCAAGACGCTGTTTCAAAATCATTTCTGTTAAGCCAAATTAATCAGTTACAAACACAACTCAAATATTTACAGAAAAACCTAAATGTAACCCCTGCAAATGAATGTATTGATGGAAACGCTGGGGGATATGCATGTATGGGTATTAACCTCATGTCTTCAGTCAACCTAGAACAACTCAACGCAACCATGGCCAACGACTGTTGGGGTTGGACTGATATGAAAACGGGAAGTGAATATGCTATCATTGGACTGGATAATGGGACAGCATTTATAGACGTTACAATTCCCAATCAGCCTGTCATTCTAGGTAAATTACCCACACAAACAGAAGATAGTGCATGGCGTGATGTAAAGGTTTTTGAAAATTATGCTTATATCGTCTCAGAAGCAGAAAATCACGGAATGCAAGTTTTTGATCTCACGCGTCTAAGAGACACAGAAAATGTTACAATTTTTTCATCTGATGGGTATTATGATGGATTTGGGAATGCACACAATATTGTCATAAACGAACATTCTCCTTACGCTTACGCAGTAGGCTCTCAAACCTATGCTGGGGGTGCTCATTTCATAGATATCACCAACCCTGAAAATCCAACAAGGGCTGGCGGATATGCTGCAAGCGGGTATTCTCATGATGCAATGGTTGTCAATTACAACGGTCCTGACCTTGACTATAAGGGTAAGGAAATTTATTTTGGGTCTAATGAAGATGAAGTCGTAATTGTAGATGTAACCGATAAATCTAACCCAACATTTATTTCAAGTTTCAAATACAGCCAAACACAGTATACCCATCAAGGCTGGTTGACAGCGGATCACAAATATTTCTTTGTTGGTGATGAGCTGGATGAGCTCTATAACGGAATCAATACAAGAACCATTATTTTAGATCTTACAGATTTAGATCAACCACAAATTCATTTTGAATATATGTCTCCACTTTCGGTGATAGACCACAATGGGTATGTTGTTGGCGACTTATTCTATTTGGCGAGCTATACGGGTGGCCTTCGTATTTTAGATTTGAAAAACATAGAATCTAAGGAAGTTACAGAGAAGTATTACTTTGACACCTTTATCGAGCCAGAGACACAAGTTGTGGGGTCTACATTTATAAAAGGGTTTGACGAAGATCACGATAACCCAAGAAAGGGAAATGAACCCTTGTTTGATGGTGCTTGGAGTGTGTATCCTTTTTTTAAAAGCGGGACCATAATTGTAAGTGATATTAGTGGCGGGCTATTTGTTTTAAAGATAAGAGAGTTATAAGCGTATATGTACGGCACTAAATCAAATAGCAACACACAATTTAAAACAGACAAAAAATAGGGGGTTTTGAAAGCAACGCAGTTAGGATCTCCAATTGGGTAAAATGCTATTTTTAGAAATGCAATTTAACATAATTTGACCCTTCAGAGATAATAAAGCCTAATGGAAAGTCCATGATATCATTTATGGAAAAAAATAAATCATTTGGAGGCATTTGACTCAAACTTAAGCGAATTGGTTTTGTTGCGTTTATTCTTTCTATATGAATATTATTATCAAGTGTTGTAGCCCTGCCATTTTCAATCAAAAACACATCTTCAATGTTTAAGGGGTTAATGTTTTTAAAATGAAGCTTGATCGTATTTCTCTTTCTCAATCCTATAAAATCTATAAAATCTAAATCTTCAACTAAAATTTCTTTAGCATAGTCATTTTTGATTTTACTATTCATATTGTTGAGAGTTTCCGAAGTAATCTTGAGGTTTAATGCTGAAGTAAGTTTTTTAACTAGAAGATTGTTTTCAATTTTCGTATTAATATTTGCTAGCTTATTTTTTACATCATCAACGCCATCTAGTCTAATTTCGCCATTACCACATATGAGTTCAGAAGAAATCTTGGCCTCATATGTTGAGCTTATTTTTAATTTCTTTAGTTGACTCTTTTTAAAACTGAAACTTAAACTGCAAAAATCGGAATAGTCCTGAGCTCGAGTCTTTGTGTAAATGACCTTGTCTTCATTGATTGTGATTAAATTTTTATTCTCTTTATTTAGAACAATCGAACTGAAAGTTTCAGTAGAACCATATATTCCAGATATTGAATATGTAGAGCTTGACTCGTCTCCTAAATGCAAATAGTAGGGGATAGTAACGGTATCGGAAACCGAAAAAGATCCAATAAAACTTTGGCTGAAAGTTAATTCACAAAAAAAAACCAAAGTCGCAACAAACAACTTTGGTTTTACTTTTAAAAGAAATTCTATTACCATCCTGGGCCTAACGCTCCTGTGATTAATCGTATCAAATCAATTGTGGACCATATGCCTAATCCGCCAAGAGTCAATGTTTGAACAACACCTTGCCAGGTATCTCCTAAATAGTATCTATGCACACCAATACCCCCTAAAAAAACACATAGTATTAATGCAGATTGTTGAGATTTTCGCGCTAAGGTCGCATCGGCATCATCATAAACAACTACTTCAATAGTTTCATTGTTTTCTACATTCGCTTTTTTTACAGGGTAATTAGCATAAGAAATAGTACTTGTTGCTAAAAACAAGATAATAAACTGAAATATTTTCATTTTAATAGTTTTAATTATTTTAATCCAATATAGTAAATATATTTTTTAAAAACCCCATTTCTTAGCTTTTCAATCCTGTTTCTCTAAAAATTGTTACAAATTAAGGGGTTATGCAAAAACAGCACATTAGGGTAAAACTTTTGCTAAGAATTTAGCTATTAATCAATTTTCGCGTCAACCCCACACATTAGTTTATAATTACCTTATTTACTTTTTCGAATTTAGCTCCAGTTATTTTGATGAGGTAAACCCCTGGCGATTGGTGTATTGAAATAGACCCTTTAGTATCCAAAGGCTGATGTTTTGACAAGATGCGCCCTGTTAAATCGTAAACCACAATTTCATTGATGACATCAGCTGCCTCAACATAAAACTTACCCATTGAAGGATTGGGGTATATGTTTACTTCAATATTTTGTTTGTCAATCTCAACGTATGAAAGCGGTTGTAATTGATAAACACGGACATAATCGATTTCCATAATATCAAAAGTAAAACTATCGGGAATACTACCCCCTAATTGCCCTCCCATGGCAATATTTAATAAGATAAAGTGTTCATTGTCAAAATAGGCATTTTGCGCATTGTTAAGGGTATGAAAAACCGTACCGTCGACCGATAGCTCAATGGTTTCTGCACTCCAATCCATAGCATATACATGCCAGTTGCTATCTGTATTAGACACACTTATGTAGTCGAAGGTATATGTGCGGTTGCCGTTGCTATCTGGGAAGTGAAAGGCACCAGATGTTTTAGACTTGTCTCCATCTTGCTCCATGATGTCGATTTCACCACAAGCTGGCCATGCTGTATCGCCATATCCTTGCGTTTGCCAATAAGCACCATTTTCACTGATGTTTTTACCCAAGGTCCAAATGGCTGGCCATGTACCTTGCGCTGCAGGCAGCTTTGCTTTTACCTCCATACGTCCATATTTAAATGCGTATTTTGAATTGAGGCGCGCAGCAGTATATTGCTTCGTAGAGCCACTTGTTGGATCTCTATAGGGCTCCTTAATGGCTTCAATTTTTAATGAGCCATTACTAACATAGGAATTTTCAATTCGAGCGGTATAATGCTGCTCCTCTCCATTAAACCAACTAGACCCACCAGGAGGGTATGTTTGATGGTGCCATTTTGAGGAGTTTGGCGCACCAGTATAATCAAACTCATCGTTCCACACCAAGTTATACGCACTCCCTTTGAAGTTTATGGTGTATGTTTGGGTAGTGCTGCCATCTGCAGAAGTTACGTTTATAGTTGTTGTCCCCGGGAGGGACTGTGCGTTTGTAACGGTATAAGTTGCACTTGAATTTGCAGTAGCCGCACTAACTACAGGTATGCTATTTACTCCAGGCGGCAGTAAATGGTCATAGGTGTATTGATTACTTGAAAACGCAGCCAACGCAACGCCGTCAAGAAAAATATTGGAAAGGGAAGCATTGTTTGTTGCCACTTCCCCATATACTTCAAACTCAAAAATACTATATCCGTATTGTGCGCCTCCGATTGTGGTACGTTGGGTACCATACATGCGTACATAACGCGCAGTTGCTCCATTCAAATCGATAACATCTGTTCCGCCATCACTGCCTGTGATGTTTGAAGCTGTTGTCCATTGTTGTTGGTTGTCGGATAGTTGTATTTGATAATACGTTGCATAAGCAGCTTCCCAGTCAATTTCGACCCTGTTTAGCGTGTAGGCGCTCCCGAGATCAACAGTTAAAAACTGCGGATCGTTCCAATCACTTTCCCAGCGTGTTGATTGATTTCCGTCCACGGCAAAAGCGCCTTGATTGTTGCCTCTAACGCTACTGGTGGTTGTGATTTTTTGTAATGCTAGATTTTGGGCAAATAGCGAACTAAATGACAGGAAAAATAGAAAATAAATTGCTTTTGTTTTCATAAGTTATATTCGCTGTAAAAATAGTTAAATAATATAGCTTTAGGGCTGTTTTTCAGACGTATAGTTCTCTTCAAACTATTTAGGTTACATTTGCCACTTCTTATGACAGATTTTTCATCTTTGGGAATTGATCCCAAACTACTAGAGGCTATCGATGCCTTAGGTTTTCAATCGCCCACTGACGTTCAGCAAAAAGCCGTGCCCATTCTTTTAGAAAAGGAAACGGATATAGTAGTACTCGCCCAGACAGGAACTGGTAAAACAGCTGCTTTTGGGTTGCCCATGCTACAAAAAATAGACACAAATAGCAGAACCACTCAAGGACTTGTAATTGCACCCACACGAGAATTGTGCATACAAATAAGCAAAGAGCTTATCAAGTATGCTTCAGCTATTAAAGGCTTGAATATAGTCCCGATATATGGTGGAGCAAGCATCAACGACCAGGCTAAGGCAGTCAAAAAAGGAGCACAAGTTTTGGTGGCAACACCAGGCCGTATGCAGGATATGATGCGTAGAAAATACATCAACATATCTTCTATTGCCTTCTGTATTTTGGATGAAGCCGATGAGATGCTAAACATGGGTTTTAAAGAAGATATTACAAATATTCTTTCACACACCCCAAACGACAAACAAACATGGTTGTTCTCCGCTACCATGCCCAAAGAAGTGGCGCGCATTGCGAAAGAATTTATGCACAATCCCATAGAAATTACGGTTGGCACCAAGAATTCGGCTTCCACAAACATTAACCACGAGTATTATTTGGTAAGCGGTCGTGAACGATACAATTTATTAAAACGACTCTCTGACACCCAGCCCGACATTTATTCGATTGTGTTTTGTCGCACCAAACGAGACACCCAACGTGTGGCTGAAAAACTTATAGAAGATGGCTACAGTGCAGGTGCCTTGCACGGAGACCTAAGTCAAAACCAACGTGACATGGTTATGAAAGCCTTTCGCGCCAAACAAATAAAGACCCTTGTTGCTACAGATGTTGCGGCACGCGGTTTAGATGTTGACAACATATCGCATGTGATTCACTATCAATTGCCAGACGAGATCGAAACCTATACGCACCGAAGCGGTAGAACAGGACGTGCTAGCAGTTTGGGAACTTCCATGATTATACTCACTAGAGGCGAATTGGGTAAGATCAAAAAACTTGAACGCATCATAAATGCAAAAATCATTGCTCAAGAAGTTCCAGATGTAAATGCGATCCTCACAAGGCAATTACAGTACTTTGCCGAAAAAATTAAAGCTACTGATGTCAATGACGAAATTGACAAATACTTGGCAGAAGTCAATTCCATTTTAGGCGATTTTTCAAAAGAAGATCTGATCAAAAAACTGATGTCTGTGGAGTTTAACAGGCTGCATAGCTACTACCAAAAACAATCAAATGCCCTTTCTAAAACAGCACCAGAAGGACAACAACGTTCCAAAAAGGCTGCTGATGCTCGGTACAACATCAATATCGGAAGTCGTGACGATTACGACTGGAAAGCATTAAAGACGTTTTTGGTCGATTTCCTTTCTTTGGAAAAGGACGATATTTATCATGTTGACGTGATGGATAACAATGCATATTTCAACACAAGTATGGACAAAAAAGACCATGTATTGGCTGCATTTGAAGGGTTTAAGCTTGATGGTCGTGTGATTCAAATTCGCACCACTGAGAAAAGAGGGCAGCACTTGCAAGGTGGTGGAGGCTTCTCCAAAAAGCGAAATACTAAAGGCGATCGTTTTAGCAAACGAAAAAAAGAGGGCCGTTCTTTTGGCGATTTCAAAAAGGGAAAGAAGAAAAAGCGCCGTTAGCCAATCGTATAGATCATTACAGTCTAATCATTTTTCTATATTAGAGCAAAAATAGCGCGGATCTATTTACTATATAAATTTATAAACCGCAACCATACGCTTTTTAACTTAAAATGTTAAATGCTTCTTCTTTTTTGATAAAATTTGTGGTATTGCTGCATGTAGGAATGCTCTATGCACAGACCTTCACCAATCCTGTGTTACCAGGGGGTTATCCAGATCCATCCATTTGTAAAGTAGGGGATGTTTTTTATATGGCAAATTCATCCTTCGAATATTTCCCAGGAATACCAATTCATAGCAGTAAAGATTTGGTAAACTGGACCTTAATTGGTCATGGCTTGCAGCGGGAAACTCAATGTAACGGGGCTGTTAACCTTATTGACGTCCAGCCAAACGGAGGCATATATGCCCCAACCTTGCGATATCACGAGGGTACATTTTACATAATTACCACTGCCATATACTTCGATGAAGAGACAAAAAAGCACAGTGGCAATAACATTATCATTACCGCTACTAATCCAGCAGGGCCTTGGTCTGATCCTGTTGTTGTGCAAGGAGCTCCAGGGATTGATCCTGACCTTTATTTTGATGAAGAGGGCCGTCTCTGGTATACCGGACAGCACAAACCAAACAACCCTGAATTTATAGATCAAAAAGAAATCTGGATGCAAGAGTTGGATCTTGAAACCTTTCAACTGATTGGAGCACGTCATTTTTTGTGGCGTGGCGCATGTGATGGCGTTTGGACAGAAGGCCCTCATATCTATAAAAATGATGGCAGATACTACTTGATGATTGCTGAGGGCGGTACCTCCTTTAATCATGCTGTCATGGTGGCAGCGAGTGACAAGCTAACAGGCCCTTATGTTTCCAATCCACGAAACCCCATTTTTACTTCAAGACAACTTTCATATGAAAACTGGGTGCACAGCACTGGACATGGCGACCTTGTTAAGCTCGACGATGGCCGCTGGTTTATGTTCCTCTTGGGCGTTCGAGGTGACTTAAATCGTAAGTCAAATATGGGTAGAGAAACGTTTGTCGTACCTGTGAGTTGGGAGCGAGATATGCATCCAAGAAAAGATAAAATTTTGTGGCCTGTAGTCGCCCCAAAAACGGGACGTATCGAAAAGGTAAACCCTGTTATTTTTGATGGTACAGCACACACTAAAGACTTGACTTTTTACGACGATTTTAAACAAGATGTATTGAGTAGGGCATGGAACTTTGTTAGATTACCGATGCCGAACACCTATAGTCTTGATGCAAACCCAGGACATTTACGGTTGTTTACCCATCCCAATACCATTTCAAGACGTAAACGGGCACATTTTATGGGTATAAAACAGACAGAGAGTGATTTTGTTTTCACCGCCAAGATGCACTTTAATCCTTCAGGGAACGAGTCTGCTGCTGGAATTGCCATAGTGCAAAAAGATGATACTTATGTATCTTTTTCTGTTCGCAAAAAAGCTGAGGGTATGATTGTTGAAGTAGTACACAAAAACAAGAAAATAGCACCAATCAAAACACAACTACTCAAATCCTATAAGGGAGAAATACGCTTTAAATTAGTATCCGCTAATGATACGTATACATTTTCATATGCGACCAAGGGCAAGCGTTATAAAGTATTGACCACAACCACAGCAGACTTGGTACTCTTCAATGGATTTACAGGAGCTCATGTAGGGCTTTACGCCACAAGCAATGGGCAAGACAACACCGATTTTTCAGATTACGATTGGATAAATTATTTACCTAAAACTAGAAAATGAAAAGAATGAATTTTTATATTTTAATAGCGATTGGCTT
>Ga0228609_1000989_pt1 | contig 12079 bp, 10 predicted proteins | sample 10DmetaG_FD_190068 | JGI IMG/M metagenome (GOLD analysis project Ga0228609, IMG submission 190068) | Seawater microbial communities from Monterey Bay, California, United States - 10D | ecosystem: Environmental > Aquatic > Marine > Coastal | place: USA: California | collected 2016-11-10 | reverse complement strand
AGAGACGGATGGTTACATACTGGTGATAAAGGACACATAGACGATGATGGGTTCCTATATATAACTGGAAGAATTAAAGACATGTTTAAAACATCTAAAGGAAAGTACATTGAACCAGGTGTATTGGAAGCCTATTTTGGTGATGTAAACGAATTTGCTCAGTTATGTGTTGTTGGTTTAGGATGTGATCAGCCTCTTCTTCTGGCAGTTCCATCTGAAAGTGCAATAAAAAATAAAGAAATTACAAATTCTAAAATATCTGAAATTTTAAATAAAGTCAATAGTAATTTAGACAACTATAAGAAAATGTCAAAAGTTGTTTTTGTAAAAGAAGACTGGCTTCCAGAAAACGGTATGACAACACCAACTTTAAAAATTAAAAGATCAAAAATTGATGAAAAATTTTCTAACCAATATAACAATTGGTTAAAAAGCAGTGAAGACGTTATCTGGGAATAGGACAAATGATAATTTTAATATTAATTATTTCTAGTTTCATACTAGGTTTCTACTTTAATGGTTTATTAAAAGATGGATTAAATGATTCATACATTGATAAATTAATTTCTATTACCAAGTCAAAAAAAATTCCAGTTTTTATATCAGGCCAAACTGGTTATGCCAAAAATATTGACGTAAAAATATTTTATGAAGATCTAAATTTTTCAGAAAATCCAAAAGGAACTATTTTACTAATTAATGGAGCAGCTGAAACGATGATTCAATGGCCAGAACAAATGATTAGAACTCTAATAAAAAATGATTTCAGGGTAATTAGATATGACAACAGAGGTTTGGGTCAATCAGATTGGATTAAAAAATGGTCTAAAAGAAATGACTATAACCTCGAAGAAATGGCAAGAGATGCACTAGCAGTTACAAGTCATTTAATGATTGAAAAGTTTCATATTATAGGCTATTCAACTGGGGGAATGATTGGGCAAATATTAGCTATAAACCATCCTGAAAAGATAAAAACTCTTACAAATCTGATGTCAAGTGGATATTTATTTGATCCTGAAGCTGAAAAACCTGATTCAAAGAAAATAGCAATGCTAAGAAAATTAATTTTTTCTTACAGAAATAAGGAAAGAGATATCGATAAAGTTTTAAAATTTCATTTCAAACTTGATCATTTGTGGATTGGAAAAGACAACTATGTTCATCAACACGAAAAACAAATTCAAAAAACACTTTATGAAATTAAATTTAGAAATGGTTTTAATAAGAAGGTTTTTGATCAACATAGAAGAGCTATTAAAAATTCAGGTTCAAGATATAGAAAACTTAAAACAATCAAAGTTCCTACTCTGTTAATTCATGGATCTGATGATCCCCTGGTTAAGGTCAGTCATTCTAAAAAACTAGCTTCTTTAATACATGGTTCAAGGTTGGTTATCATTAAAGGAATGGGGCATGATTTCAATAAAAATTTTAAAAATCGAATAAATAGTATTATTTTGCCACATATATTACAGTATTCGTAATATTAACAACAGATATTAATTAAATTAATAACAACCAAACAAAAATCAAATTAAAACCAAAACAAAACAATTATGAAATTTAAATTTTATTTATCTAGTTTAGTTTTTTTACTAGCCTCTTTTATGATGGTTAATGCACAAACTAAAACTGTAAAAGGAAAAATTACTGATGGTGTTGATGCTCTTTATGGTGTAAATGTAGTCCTTCAAGGCACTACTACCGGAGTTATTAGTGATGACGATGGTAATTTTGCCATATCATCTGACCAGGATTTTCCTTGGACTTTAGAAATTAGCTCTTTAGGTTTTGAAGGACAAACAATACAAGTTAGTTCTGAAAACCAAGTTATTTCATTGTCTTTATCTACAGGTGAAGCTCTTGACGAGGTTATTATTTCTGGTTCTAGAAAAGCTGAAAAAGCTATAAATGCTGCCTCTGCAATTCAGATCATAGGAGCCAAAGAAATTGAAAACAAGTCTGCATTTAATTCAACTGTTCTTTTAGATGACATGGTAGGTGTTCAAATCGACAAACATGGTGCTAACATAACAAAAGTTGCACTTAGGGACAATGTTGATTTATTTACTACTTCCACTCTTGTTATGTTAGACTACAGAGCTTTAAACGTTACTGGAATTAATTTCTTTGATGCTGATGTTAGTAACTTAAGTAACATTGACTTGGAAAGAGTTGAGGTTGTAATGGGACCTGCATCTGCCTTATATGGACCAGGTGTTGGTGCTGGTGTGGTACATTATTTAAGTAAAGATCCTTTTAAACATCCAGGAACAACTATTAACCTACAAGCTGGTGGTTTTAAAAAAGGGGGAAGTTTTGACATGAATATGTACAAAATGGATTTTAGACATGCTGTTAGTAATGATGAAAACACTTTCGGATATAAATTCAATTTAAAATACGGTGAAAATGAAGATTTTGATTTTGCAGAATCTACTATTTCTCAATTTGCAAGTGAAATAAAAGATGCAGCTACAGGTAGAGTTGTTAGAAATATTGATGGTAAATTACAAGAAAGAAACTCTCAAAGAGGTGCTGACGCAAGTATATATTACAGACCATCAAATAATTTCTCACTTACAACTGTTGCAGGTATAAACGAAGTTGCAGCTAATATTTTAATTAATTCAACTGGAGAAACTAGAGCTCAACAGAGAACTGCATTTATTCAAACTAGAGTTCAGTCTGGAAATTTATTTGTTCAATATAATTATTCTGATACGGCAAATCCAAGCGATGATAAATATCGTGGATTTAACTATAGAACAGGTGTCACATCTGGTGTTGAAAGTAAACAATCTCAACTACAAATTCAATATGAGTTAGCTTTTGATCAAATCAACACTGACATGTCTATTGGAGTTGAAAATAAAAGCGCACAGTTTAATACTGATACGGGAACTTTCGGAAGATATGAAGACAATGACGATTATAATGTTTATGGAGCATATTTCTCTACAAAAACTAAACTTTCGGAAAAGTTTAACTTGCAGTTAGCGGGTAGATATGACAAATATCCACAAGTTGGAGAATCTTCTTTTGCTCCAAGAGCTGCTCTTGTATACACACCAAGTAACAGACATAAAATGAGACTTACATTCAACAAAGCTTTTATAGCACCAAGTGCTTTAAATTTTTATGTTGATTTAGCCGTTCAAAAAATTCCTGGTGGTTATGGAAATGTATGGATTTATGGAAATAAGGAAGGTCAAACCTTTACAAATCCAACAACTTCATTCTTAGTACCAGGAATTCCATCGAATCCTGGAATTGGAATGAATATATCAACAGCTTATGCAGTAGCAACAGCAACGGTTGCTCCTCTTTTAGCTGGAACACCTTTACAGGCTTTTATTCCATTTATAACATCTCAAAATACACTTGCAGGTATCGCTGGACTTGGGGCATTCTCTCAGGGTGCTATGTTTGACTTAAGTGGTAATCCTTTTGGTCCTCTTGAAGATGGAGATACTGCAAAACTTGGTAAAGAGACACATTATGAGTTTGGATACAAAGGAATGCTCTCTGATAAAACAACATTTAGTTTTAATGTTTATAATTCAATTAAAGAAAACTTTGTGGCTATAGAACAATTGAGTCCAATGGTAGCGCTTCCAAATTTAGGAGTTGATTTAGGTAACGCTGTAAATTCATATTTCACTTCTGCGTTTACACCTGTTTACGGTCCAGTTTATGGTCCTTATTATGCTACACTTCTTTCTAACTCATATGCTGCAGTTGGTAATGGTTTAGCAGCAATGGGTCCAGTTGGAACTGTTGAGACTGACCAAGCTCCTGACAATGGAGAACCTAACGTTATGCTTGGATATAAAAACTACGGAAAAGTTAACTACTGGGGATTTGAAGGTGGTTTAAAATGGAGAGCAACAGATAACTTAACATTATATGGTAATTATTCAACTGTAAGTCAAACAGTTTTTGAAAAAGACGATTTAGGGTCTGAAACTGAAACTGGATCTTATCACTTAAACCATTCCAAACACAGAGTTAAGGCAGGATTTGCATTTGACAATGGTAGAAAATGGAATATGGGAGTTGGATACAAATACGATGGTGGTTTCGAAGCGAGTATGGGTAACTTTTACTCAGGTACCGTTGAAAGTAGAAACATTGTTGATGCTAACTTAGGTTATGATATTAATGCTAAAACTAAACTTAGTATGAATATTGTTAATCTTATGGACGAAGCATACAGTATGCTTCCAAACATGCCTACATTAGGTAGACAAGTTATGTTCTCTTTAAAACGTGACTTCTAGAAAAAGAAATTAATTTAAAAAAAAAGAGCAATAGAAATATTGCTCTTTTTTTTATAAAAATTTTAAACTTAAATTTAAAAATATGTTATAGTTGAATATCTTTTATGAAGAATGAATTAATTGATGTAATAATAATTGGAGCAGGAATTTCTGGAATTGGAGCAGCTTGCCATCTAAGACGAAAATGCCCTAATAAATCATTTTTGATTTTAGAGGGAAGAAATAAAATAGGTGGAACATGGGATTTATTTAAGTATCCAGGAATCAGATCCGATTCTGATATGTATACGTTTGCCTATAAATTTAGTCCATGGACCCATAAAAAAACAATCTCTGATGGAAAAACCATTCTAAAATATCTGAATGATACTAGTTTAAAATTTGACTTGGAAAATCATATAAAATACAATCATTGGATTGATGAAATTAGTTGGAACTCATCAAAAAATGAATGGACAGTATTAGGTGTTGACAAACAAAAAAATAAAAAAATAGAATATAGCTGTAAATTCTTGATGTCCTGCACTGGTTATTATGATTATGACAACGGATATACTCCAGATTTTAAGGGTCTAGAAAATTTTCAGGGCAAGTTTATTCATCCTCAAAAATGGACCAATGATATTGATTATTTAAATAAGGATGTAATAGTTATCGGAAGTGGTGCTACTGCTATTACACTAATTCCTTCACTATCAGAAAAAGCAAAACACGTCACAATGCTTCAAAGATCTCCAACTTATTTGATGAATCTTCCTAAAAAAGATAAATTCACAAATTTTCTTTTTCGTTTTACACCTTCAAAATTTGCTCATTTCATCTCTAGATGGAAATATATTATAAGACAGATTTACTTTTATGGTATTTCAAAAAAAAGACCTAAAGAGGTAAAAAAATTTATTAAAAATGAAATAAAAAATAGTCTATCTAAAGGTTTTGATATAGAAAAACATTTTAATCCAAAATATGATCCATGGGATGAAAGAGTTTGTGTGGTGGTTGACAATGACCTGTATGAATCAATTAATCAAGGTAAATGCACTGTAGTTACAGAAAATATAGATTCTTTCAACAAAAACGGTATTCTGTTAGAGTCAGGAAAAGAATTAAAAGCAGATCTTATAATTTCTGCAACAGGTTTAAGGTTAAAATTCATGGGTGGAATTAAAATAAAAATTGATAATAAAACAATAGACACATCAAAATTAGTGAGTTATAAAGGAATGATGTTGCAAGATATTCCTAATGCAACTATTGTTTTTGGATATACAAATGCTTCATGGACCTTAAAAATTGATTTAGTATGTGAATATTTTTGTAGAATTTTAAATCATATGGAAAAAAATAAACTAAAATCATTTGTTCCTAAAATAAATGATGAAAATTTAGAAATAGAGCCCAGCATTGGATTAAATTCTGGATATGTAAAAAGAGCTCAAAAACTTCTACCAAAACAAGGAAAAAAATATCCATGGAAATTAAATCAAAACTATATTAAGGATATGTTTTCGCTAAAATTTAAAAAAATTGAAGATGGATACATATATTTCAAAAATTAATTAGGATATTTATACTAAACATATTTAACATGAGTAAACCACAATTTATAAATGAATTAAGTATTCCTGCTGTTGCAGCTCCAATGTTTTTGATTTCTGGACCTGAACTTGTAATAGAGTGTTGTAAAAATGGAATTGTTGGGACATTCCCTGCTCTAAATCAAAGAACTTCCGAAGGATTTGAAGAATGGTTAATTCAAATAAAAACTGAGCTTGATGCATTTGAAAAAGAAACAGGAAAAAAAGCTGCTCCGTTCGGAGTTAACTTAATTGTTCATAACACTAATCCAAGAGTTCAAGCTGATTTAATGTTGTGTGTGAAACATAAAGTTCCAATAATTATAACTTCACTAGGAGCAGTAAGTCAATTAGTTGATGCTGTACACTCATACGGAGGTCTAGTCTATCATGATGTAATCAAAAAAAGACACGCTGAGAAAGCAGCTGAAGCTGGAGTTGATGGATTAATCTTAGTTGCTGCAGGAGCTGGAGGACATGGTGGAACACTTCATCCCATACCATTCATTGCTGAGGTTAAGAAATTTTTCAAAAAAACAATTTTACTTTCAGGGTGCTTATCTAATGGAAGAGATATCGCTTCAGCAAAACAAATGGGAGCTGACTTGGCTTATATGGGTACTAGATTTATTAATACTAAAGAGAGTAAGGCTGATGATGCTTATAAAGAAATGATTATAAATTCAACTGCAGGTGATATTGTTTATACAGCAGCTGTTTCAGGGGTCAATGCCAATTTTTTAAGACAAAGTTTAGAATCTATGGGAATCACTGAAGACATGTGGGGAAATTCTAAAAAAATTAATTTTGGTGATGAGTTAGATGCAGCTAAGGCTGAAGCGAAAGCATGGAAAACTATTTGGTCTGCAGGTCAGGGAGTAACAACAATTGATGACGACCCAAGTGTTAAAGAGCTAGTTGATAACTTAAAGAAAGAATTCATTTCATCTATTAAAGAGCAAAAGGATTTATTAGATACTTATAACTAATTTTTATAAAACTCTACAAACCAATCCAAGGCTGATGGATTTCTTAATGAATCTTTACTAACTACATCTTTTATATTTTCACCTGTTAATATTTTTTTAATAGGTACTTCGAGTTTTTTTCCACTTATTGTATAAGGAATGTCTGGGGTTTTATAAATTACATCAGGAACATGCCTTGGAGAACATTTTTGTCTGATTACAGACTTTAGCTTATTAAAATCAATTTCAATAAATGATTTTACAAATAGTATTAAACTATTCTCTTTGTTATTATCTAAATGTATTATCAAACTATCTTCAACAAAATCTAAATCTGAAATAGCACTATATATTTCCGAAGTTCCGATTCTAACTCCAAATCTATTTAAAGTTGAATCAGAGCGCCCATGAACAATAATTCCTCCTTTTTTAGTTTCTGTTACCCAATCACCATGATTCCAAATTTGGTTAAATTTTGAAAAATAACTGTTGATATACTTTTTATAATCATTATCATTCCATAAAAATACAGGCATTGAAATAAATGGTTTAGTTAGAACCAATTCACCCATTTCACCTTTTATTTGTTTACCATTATTATCCCAAACTTCAATCGAAGCACCTAGCATCTTACATTGAATTTCACCAGGAATAACATTCATTTCAGGATTTCCTCCAATAAATGCAGTACAAACGTCTGTTCCACCACTCAAAGAAATTATATGTGCATCAGGAAAAAGTTTATTTAAACCAATATTAGTTTCTTTGAAAAGAGGTGAGCCAGTCGATCCTATACTTGTTAAATTAGAAAAATCAATCGAATCTAGGTCAGTAGGAATATTCGTCAAAAGATTTTGAAAAAATACTGCTCCGTGACCGAAATGATTAATTTTTGCCTTTTGTGCAAATCGCCATAAAACTCCATTATCCGGAAAAATAGGGGATCCATTATAAATACATAAAGAAGATCCAAGAAGAAGACTGCTAAGCGAATAATTCCACATCATCCATCCTGTTGTAGAATACCAAAAATAGGAGTCTGAAGAGGAAACATTTTGGTGAATTGACAAGGCTTTAAAATGTTCAAGTATCATACCTCCAGTTCTGTGAGTAATTGCTTTAGGTTTTCCTGTTGTTCCAGAGGAAAATAATATCCAAATGGGATGATCAAAATCAACTGATTTGAAATTCAAATCAACTTTTTTTGTTTGATTTGAAAATTTAGATTTGGTATTTAAATCCAAAATCCCAGAAAGAGAATTAATTGAACTTTTAAGTTTTTTGACTTTTGAATTCAAACTAAAGTTTTTTCCATTATAGGTATATTCAGAATGATAAAACAAAAATTTTGGTTGTATTTGATTAAATCTATCAAAAACAGAGTCGTATCCAAAATCAGGTGAACATGAAGACCAAATTGCTCCAATTGAATTAACTGCCAGAAAAGCCGATACAACTTCGGGTGTGTTTGAGCAATAAGCAACTACCCTATCGCCAATTTGAATGTTATTTTTAATTAGTATTTTTTGAAACTCTAGAGTTTTTAACTTTAATGAATTCCAAGTTATTTCAAAATAGTCTCCATTTTCATCTTGATACTTTATGGCTGGAGTTTTTAGATTATCGTTTTTAAAAACATTTCTAGAATAACTAATTTTCGAATCAGTAAACCAAAGAGTTTCAATGAAGTTTTTATCAAATCTATATACGGAGCTTGGTTGTTTATCAAATTCTATTTTAAAAAATTTAACAATTGACAACCAAAAATCTTCTATCTCAGTAATGCTCCATTTATGTAATTCATCGTATGAGGAAAAAATTATTTTATTGTTAGATTTTAAAAATTCTTTATACTTTGATAATATCATTTTCAAAACTTAAAATAGGCACTATTGGTTTAATAAAAAGTAGACAGTAATGACACAAAATAAGGCATGAAGAATTGCAATTTTTAAATCTCTGGTCTGTTTTAAAAAAAATGAAATAATGATTGCTAATGAAACTAAAAAATGAAATACTGCAAATACAATTAAAAAAGGCTCATGTAAAACTGAATTTTCATAATTTGAAAAAATATATACTGCAAAAATACCAATACTACTGGCTGCAGCTCCATACATCCTAGCTGTTGTCAAAAGAGCATTATTTGCTTTTTTATATGCAGCCATTAATCTCGGATTTATCAATAAAACTGATCCAACCAATAGTTCTAACAAGCCGACAACTAGTATAAATATTTTCATAATTATTATTTTTTATACAATATAAGTTAATTAAAATGTAGTTAGTATTAATTTACTATTTTTATAGTGATGGATCAAGAAAGCATAAGTAAATTAATTCCTGTTATAGTACTTTTAGTTTTAGGTTCTTTAGAAGCTATAGGTGGATTATATTTTCATGACAAACGTTCAAAAAATGATATTACTATAGAGCTTGTATGCTTAACTGTTCTTCCAACACTTATACAACCAGCAATTCTAGCACTAGTTTTATTTTCTATGGATTCTTGGTTTTTAATTTACGAGGATTATTTTATAAATGCGTATTTCTTATGGCATGTTTTAGCATTCCTAATCCTTGACGATCTAACTCAATATCTTTGGCATAGGTTTTCACATGAAAATCCTTTTATGTGGAAATTACATAGACCTCATCATGTTGTTGAAGAAATGGGAGTTTTAGTAACCTACAGAAATGCATTTATGTATTATGCATTTATGCCTGGACTTTGGTTTACTGGAATTCTTATATTTCTTGGTATGACTGAAGTTTATTTGTATTACCTGCCAATAAAAATGACTGTTATAATAGCTGCCCATAGCGAAACTAAATGGGATCAATATCTTTACAAATACAAATTTCTTCACCCAATTGCATGGATTATTGAAAGAACTATCTCTACACCAAGTACTCACTATGCTCATCATGGTTTGACCTCTGAAGATGGGGTTTCAAATCCAAATGGGAATTACGGAAATCTCCTTTTTTTCTGGGATATTTTATTTGGTACTGCAAAAATCACCAGAAAATATCCAACAAAATTTGGAGCTTGGAACAAAATGAAAGAACCTTGGTATGTTCAATTAATGTTCCCAATTTTGAAATCTAAAGATTCTAGAAGTGAACTCAGTTCTATAAAGACAAATATGGATTATGATCCATCAAAAGATTATAAGGATTTTGATAGTTAAACTTTAATGAAAAACTTAAATAATAAAGTTGTTGTAATTACTGGCGCAGGTTCAGGAATTGGCAGATCTCTTGCTATTAAAATGCATGAAAGTGGAGCACTATTAGCACTTAACGATTTTAATGATAAAACTTTAGAAGAAACTGTACATATAATTGATGATGTGAATAAAATATACAGTGAAGTTTTTGATGTTTCCAAAAAAAAAGACTTTGACCAATTTGCAAAAAATGTTATCAATCATTTTGGTAAAGTAGACGTTATAATAAATAATGCAGGAATAACAATTGGCAGCTTTTCTGCTGTTGAAACAACAATAGAAGACTATGAAAAAGTTGTAGGAATTAACATGTGGGGTATGATTTATGGTACTCTTGCTTTTATACCAGAACTTAGAAAACAAAAAGAATCAAGTGTTGTAAATATTTCAAGTGTTTGGGGGCTTTTAGGCTCTCCTTATCAATCTGCTTACAGTGTGTCTAAATTTGGAATTAGAGGTTTTAGTGAAGCTCTAGCAGCAGAGGAATTATGTAATAATACAGGAGTTATAGTTACAAGTGTTCATCCTGGTGGTGTTAAAACGAATATTGTTAGAAACATTAAGGGTCAAAAATTAAGTGAAAAGCAGCTAAAAAAATTGGATGCACACTTTCCAACTACATCAAATCAAACTGCAGATAAAATTATTAATGCTATTAAGAAAAAGAGAACTAAAGTTATTATTGGTAAAGATGCAAAATTCATGTATCGACTAACCCGATTTTCTCAAAGATTAACTATGAGTTTTATAGTAAATTGGGCTAAAAAAATGATGAAAATTGAAAAATAAAGTAATAATCCCAATATTAATTCTACTATCAATAATTATTGGTGGCTATACAGCTATTTCAAAGATTAACTCCTCAACACAAAACAATGAATTTTCTATAAAAAACGGCAACTGGACTGTAAATCCAAACATGGATTTAAAGAATAGTTACCAAAGAGCTTATATTTCAAGAATTGGGGTTTTTGCTTTGGATGAGAAAGAAGCACTTTATTTCTTATCAAGCAAGGACAATGATGGAGACCCATTAACATCAGATTTTGATTATCAAATTATTGGTACTCCTCCAAAGGGAAGATATTGGAGTTACACATTATACGGTGAAGATTATTTTTTAGTAAAAAATGTTGCCAATATTTATACGATAAATAAAGAAAATCTTAATATTGACAAACCAATAATAGTATCATCATCTAAAAAAGACATTAATTGGTTACCCTCAGGTACTGAAACGAAGTTTCATATTACTCTAAGGGTTTATAATCCATATGAAAGTGTTTATAAAAACTTAGAATCATTAGACTTACCAATAATTAAAAAAATAGAAAAATGAAAAAAATATTTTTTTACTTATGGATCTTACTTATAATGAGTGTTTGTTCTTATAATTTAACTATACATTACATTCCAAATATTGTTTATACTGTATTTCATTATAAAATAGAAAAAAATCAAAATATAAAGGATAATGAAATAAAACATTTTGATATTCCAACTGACCAGTCTAGAAATGTTGTAATGCCCAATCCTGATTTTTTATATTCTACTATTTTTTACGACTTAAGTGAAAAAGATTTGAATATAAATGCAAATATGCCTGACTCTACGTATTGGTCTGTTTCATTCTACAAACCAAATACAATAAACTGGTTTGTAAAAAACGATCAAGAATTTGAAACTAATAATCTAGATCTTACATTAACTTTTAATGATTCTAAATCACAGGGCGTTATAAAATCGCCTGTGAAGAAAGGATTTATGATCATTAGAATATTAGTTGAAAAAAAGGATCAAAATTCAATCGATTATTATAAATCTCATCAAAAAAGCATTACAATAAATTAGTTTTTTTTATTAAATTAGTATTTAAATACTAATTATTCATGAAAAAGTTAAAGCGTAAAATTCAAAAATTGATTGTTAGTCTAATGGGTTCTCCAATTAAAATTGGACCAAATTTTGGGAACAGACAAGTCAAAACTATAGATCCGCTTCCAAAGGAAGTTTTC
>Ga0228609_1000985_pt1 | contig 12119 bp, 6 predicted proteins | sample 10DmetaG_FD_190068 | JGI IMG/M metagenome (GOLD analysis project Ga0228609, IMG submission 190068) | Seawater microbial communities from Monterey Bay, California, United States - 10D | ecosystem: Environmental > Aquatic > Marine > Coastal | place: USA: California | collected 2016-11-10 | reverse complement strand
GACCGCCTCTGATGGGTTCGACTCATTAGCTAAAATTGTTGATATAAAACCTGATGTCATATTCATCGACATCATGATGCCGCGTCTCGACGGCTATCAAACCTGCGCCCTTATCAAGAACAATGCCGACTACAAATCCACCCCAGTGATTATGTTATCCAGTAAAGATGGCCTCTTCGATAAGGCCAAGGGACGTATTGTGGGTGCCGACGACTATCTCACCAAACCCTTTGGGAGAGCGGAACTTTTGCAGGCGCTGGAAAAGTATGTAGAAAAAGAAGTCTAGCTCCACCTGCGGTATTTATAGGGCAATTTTAGATAAGGAAATAAATTAACAAATCTGACAAGAGGTTGGAGTAAATGGCAAAGATATTAATTGTGGATGACTCGCCCACAGAAACATACAAGTTAACCAATATCCTTGAGAAGAACTCTCATTCAGTGCTGTCTGCAGAGACAGGCGAGCAGGGCGTTAATCTGGCCAAAACCGAGCAGCCAGATGTTGTGCTTATGGATATTGTTATGCCTGGCCTCAACGGCTTCCAGGCCACTCGCCAGCTAAGCCGCGGCAGTGAAACCAAGCATATTCCAGTGATTATAGTCACAGCTAAAAATCAGCAGGCCGATCAGGTCTGGGGTGAGCGTCAGGGCGCTGCAGCCTATCTGGTTAAGCCCATAGATGAGAGCCGACTGGTCTCGGCTATTGAACAGGTTCTAGCCTAGGAGCTAACCCCTATGGGTGAAGGAACAGATGTATTTGCAACGCTGAGCAATCTGGTCAAACGCTTTGGCACGTCCAGCCAGGGGCTGCCAGCACAAAAGGAAATTATCGAGACTGAGAAGCTGATCAGTTTTTCACTGCTGGACAGGGAATATGTAATTGCTCTCTCAGAAGTTAATGAAGTACTGGAAGTGCCCAAATGCACCAAACTACCAAGAGTAAAACCCTGGGTTGTAGGGGTGGCTAATGTACGTGGCCGCTTGCTGCCAGTAATTGATTTTGCACACTTTTTAGGGCGCAGGCTATCGGGCCCAGCCCGGGGACGCAGAGTATTAGTTTTTGAGGTGGCTAACAATTACTTGGGTTTGATTGTAGATCATGTCCATGGCATCAGAGCACTGCCTGTGGATAGCTATCAGCCTGCCAGTGAGAAGGGCCCACTGGGCAGTTTTATTGATGGACAATTTGCAGATGGCGCTGATGGGGTTGAGCTCTTTCGCCCTCAGCGACTCATTGAAAATAACCAGTTTATGAGCGTATCTATATAGATATTGATTAGCAGGAAAAAGCATCAATTTGGAGGATGACATGAGCAAGGGAACAGGCAACAGTAGTTTATTTCGTAATTTAATTATTATGTTGGGTATCGCCTGCATGGTGGCCGCAGGTTACAGTGGACTGCAAGTAAACAGCAAAGCTCGGGATGACTCGGCTAATATTCAAAACATCGCCAACTTACGGGTAAAAGCATTGCGTATCACTCAGCTGGCTCGAGACGCTACTGCCGGCGACGAGCTTGGGTTCGAGAGTCTAAGTACTTTAAATACCCAGATGAACAGTGGTTGGACTTCGCTAAAGAATACGCTCAGCAAACAGAGTGAAATATCCCTGGCTCAAATCAACAAGGTCTCTGCGAGCTGGGAGAAGGTGTCGGCGAATATGGAATCCTTGGCTGACAACCGAGAGGCGGTGTTATTTGTCTACACTGTGGCTCATGAGCTAAATGCCAAGCTACCACTGCTGCAGGATAACTCTGAGCAGGTTGTAGATGCTCTGGTTGCGCGGTCGGCCCAGGCTGGACAGATTACCATCGCCCAGGAACAGCTGTGGCTTATCGAACGCATTGGTCGCAACATAGACAAGATGATTGCAGGCAGTGAAGATGCCAATGTAGCAGCGGATCAATTTAAAAATGACTCCAATGTTTTCCGCGATACCCTGGATGCCATGAAAAACGGCAACTTTATTCTTGGCATTTCAAAAGTTACTGATCCTGATGCCATTGCCAGTATCAACGAAATTGAACAGTCTTTTAATATAGTCTCAAGTGAAATAGAGCGTATCCATGAATCCGCAGATGAGTTATCAACCGCTCAGGCTTCAGCGGCGGCACTGGTAAGTTCAGCTCCAGCACTGCTCACTAGCCTGGATCAGTTGGAAGATCTGGTACGCGACTTACCGCTGTCTGACCACCGCCTTTTTAACAACACAACCACATTAATGGCAGTTTCGGGGTTTCTTGCGGCATTGATACTACTGGGTCTTATTATCTACACCACCACCCGCCGCAATCTGATTGAGGCCGAGAAAGTTAAAGACAAAAATCAGCAAGCTATTCTCACCCTGCTGAATGATATATCTGACCTTGCGGATGGTGACCTAACTGCAGAGGCAACGGTGACGGAAGACTTCACTGGCACCATCGCCGATTCAATTAACTTTGCTATAGCCGAGCTGCGCAGCCTGGTGCAAAACGTTGCCAGTACCTCAGAAAAAGTCGCCAGTTCAACGGACAATACTCGCTCAATATCGCTGCAGCTCGCTGAGAGCGCAGAGAATCAGGCCCAGGAAATTGCTGGAGCCTCCGCAGCAATTAATGAGATGGCCATCACCATTGATCAGGTCTCTTCCAACTCTGCCGAATCTGCTGCTGTGGCAGAGCGCTCAGTGTCCATAGCCAAAAAAGGTGCCTCGGTAGTGCGTGACACAATTGAAGGTATGGACACAATTCGTGAGCAGATACAGGATACCTCCAAGCGTATCAAACGCCTTGGCGAGAGCTCTCAAGAGATCGGCGATATAGTTTCGCTTATCAATGAGATTGCCGACCAAACCAATATTCTGGCCCTCAATGCGGCAATTCAGGCTGCCATGGCTGGCGAGGCTGGCCGGGGCTTTGCAGTTGTTGCGGACGAAGTACAGCGGCTTGCTGAGCGCTCAACTACGGCGACTAAACAGATCGCAGGGTTGGTGAAAACTATTCAGAGTGACACCCATGAGGCAGTGGCCTCGATGGAACAGACTACAGCTGAGGTTGTGAAGGGAGCTGAGCTGGCCAACAGTGCAGGTATAGCGCTGGAAGAGATTGAAACCGTATCTACCAATCTGGCGGAACTGATTCAGGATATATCCGAAGCAGCTAAACACCAGGCAACCACCTCTTCACATATTTCCAATACCATGAATGTGATTCAGGAAATTACTTCCCAGACTCTCTCGGGAACCAATGATACCGCTCAGTCGATTGGCGACCTTGCCGATATGGCGGTTGAGATGCGTGAGTCAGTCAGTGGCTTTATCTTGCCCAGCCCTGAAGATTTAATGGATCAGACGGGGGACGACCCATTAGACGATAACGCTGAACCAATGGATGCCTCGGAATACCAAGACTTTATTGAGGATGAGCCCACAGAGGACGCTATGCAAAGTTTGGACTCTGAACAGATGGGGGATGAAGACTCAGAGATCGAATCTGAGTTAGAGCTGCATCAGGAGTCAGATCAAGATGAGTTTTTGATTCAGGATGCCAATAGTCTAATTGTTCAGGACGCAGATACTGGTGAAGACGACAGTGAAAAACAGGATGAGGAGGAGCATGATCCATTTCATCTGGATGAATTTGAAGCTGAGATAGAGGCACTACTAACAGATACCGACAAGCCTCGCTAGTTAGCCATATCATCACAGGGACAATAGATTGTGGCCAGGGCACAAAGTAGCGAAATTATTCACGACAGGGATAGACAGTCCTTTTGGTTGTGGAAAAAAGCCATCGAACAGCGCACAGGTGTCTGCGTTACCTCGGATCGTGAGCGCGCGCTTATTAATCTCTTGCAGCAACGTATGCAGGCGCTCCAGTACCAGGATATAAACCAGTACTTTGCCGACTCGTTAGATGATGCCAAAGGTGCCCAGGAGTGGAGTCGCCTGATTGATAATTTGCTGATCCAGGAAACCAGTTTTTTCCGACATCAACCATCTCTGGACTATGTGGCCCGCTGGGCCAAGAGCTATGTGGAGAGCCATGATCCCAAAACTCCCCTATGGCTATGGAGTCTTGGCTGCTCTACTGGCGAAGAGGCTTACTCTCTGGCAATTACCCTATGCGAGACCCTGTCCGGGAGTCTGGCGGGGAAAAAAGGCCAGCCTAGATTTGCCATAGTTGCCACTGATATCAGCCACAGAGCCATCGCCGAAGCCAGATTAGGTGTTTATCAGGAACGCCGCCTGTGTCGGCTATGTCCAACTTTAAAAGACAAATACTTCGACAGGGTGGGGCCCAGTCGCTATAGGGTTAAACCCAGCCTGCGCTCTCATATCTGCTTTCTCACCAGCAACGTACTGGACTCCAAGCCGCCATTAATTCATTGCAAGCTCAACCTAATCTATTGCCAGAATATGCTGATTTATTTTCGCCGCTGGCAGAGAAGGGAAATCGTTAATCAACTGACCCAGCAGATGAAATGCGATGGTCATTTGATTTTAGGCATGGGTGAGTTGGGCACCTGGACCCCAGCTAACCTAACCAGATCAGTCCCCAGAAATGTTCAGGCATACAGCAAAAAACCAATCGAGATCGCCGCCGCAGTGTCATCAGCTGCCCAGGCTGAAAATAGGCAATCACAGCAGGCCATAAGGAGATACTGAGTGACCGACATTCAGATACAAAAGCCTCAATTTCAAACCGAGCAGACATTTAAAGGACTAGAGTGGCTGGTTGATGAGATAGAACGCAATCTCACCTCGGCTTACAATGAATTAGAGGCCTTTACCAAAGACCTCAACGACGAAACCAAGATAGTTTTTTGTCTCGGCCATATTCATCAAATTTCTGGACCTTTTAAAATACTTCAGTGCCAGGGGCTAATTCTGCTCTGTGAAGAAATGGAGGCAGTGACCCAGGCAATTATAGATAAAAAGGTGACAAGAATACCTGAAGCCTGTGAAATTCTGGTGCAGGTGATTATCCGCTTACCCATCTATTTGCGACAGGTCCTGGCCACCAGGGTGGATCAACCAGAGGCACTTATACGACTGCTCAATGATCTCAGAGCAACCCAGGGCTGTGGTTTGGTATCAGAGGGATTATTATTTTCTCCAAGCCTGACATCTCTGCAACCCAAGTCAGAGACTAAAATAAAAATACCCACAGATTCAGAGCCCTTTATTGAGCGCATAAAACGTCTGCGACAAATCTACCAGGTATCCCTAATCAAGTTTATAAAAGATGAGCAGTCGGAGGTGCATCAAACTAATATCAAAAAAATTTTCCAGCGCCTGACAGAAGTCTGTGCGGGGACCTGGAGACAAGATCTGTGGCAAATTTCGGAGCAGGTATTAGCGCTGATTTCAAGCCGCCGCATAGACTTAACCATAGCGCCCAGAAGACTATTTCGCGCTCTGGACACAGAGATAAAAAATACTATTTTAGATATCAGAACTAATTCCACTTCGCCAGTGGATATAGCTCTGCTAAAAAATCTGCTCTATTACCTTATGGTAGTCAAGCCGGAAACCAGCGAGCAAAAGCATCTTTGGAATCTATATAAACTATCCACAGCATTGCCAGCGGGCATTATAGATCCAGAGTCTAACCGGCTGACACCTCAGTTCGACCCAGAGGTAGTGCGCTCACTGGTCGCCGCTATACAGGGGGAGCTGACAACAGTCCGCTCTACTGTTGAGCAGTTTAGTCTACAGGGCAGACTGTCCCCAGAAGATATCTGTGACAGCATACCTGTGCTGACTAATATGGCCGATTCTTTTGCCCTGGTGGGCCAGGGAAAACTGCGCGATGCTATTGGTCAGGTTGCCACCAGTCTCCAGCACAGCCTTAAATCAGATCAGCTGTTAGACGATGAAAAAATCCTAGAATCAGTACAGGTTCTGACCCAGGTAGGTGCCGCACTAAATGCCTGGGCTGCGCACCCAGAAAACTTTGATGATGAAATACAGATTGACCAAAATCAGAATAGCTATGAGCTGGAAACTGCCAGAGAAGCCCTGTTGGCTGAGGCAAGGACTGACATAGAGCATATCAAAGAATCCGTGGTAGATTTTATAAACTCCCAATGGGATCGGGAAATAATCAAATCATTGCCAGCAGACTTCTATCAACTATCTGGCGCATTAAAAATAATCGAATTGGATCGCTCGGCGGCAATTCTTGATGGCTGTGGCATCTATGTACAACAGCACCTAATCAATAGCAGTGTCACTGATCAATGGCAATTATTAGATAACTTCGCAGATACCATCACCATAGTAGAATACTATCTGGAACAGCTCTCTTCTGGGACCCAAGAAGATCAGCATCAAATACTGGAGGACGCTGAAGATAAAATTGATGCTCTTTTAGAGCTAGCCATAGAACAGGGTCAAGCTCAATCTGAGCCAGTGCAAACCACTCCAGCCGATCCTCCAGCCCGGACAAACTATCAGCCTACGGAGGCAGTCGACCAGGAAATTATTGATATATTTTTGGAGGAGGCAGAAGAGGTTTTAGCTGTACTGCAAAGCAAATTCCCCAATTGGGAAGATAGACCAGAGGCCAGCGAGCCACTGACGGTAATTCGTCGCTCCTTCCATACTTTAAAAGGCAGCGGCCGAATGGTTGGCGCAGAGGATATAGGCGAGCTCTCCTGGGCCGTAGAAAATATGCTTAACCGGGTTCTGGATGGACGAATTGCCACCAGCAAGTTAATTGTTGCACTGGTGCAGCAGGCTCTTGAATATCTGCCTCTGTTGATAGCCGCCTTTGCTCAGGGAAAACCTGCATCCAATCCCCAGCAAAGCTTACAGATCATCCACCATGCGGAGCAGTTGGCGAGAGGAGAAGAGCTGACCGATCTGCCGTTAAACAGCCCTGAGCAGTCCGATCAGCTTGAGCAGTCTGAGCAATCTGAGCAGCTTGAGAAATCTGAGCAAGTTGAGGAAACTACAGATACAGAGCCAGCAGAAAATATTCCCGCAATAGAGGTAGAGTCCCCCAGCGAAGAACAGATTATATTAGAGATATTTGTCAATGAGGCGAAAACCCATCTTCGAAATATAGATCATTATTTAATTAAGGCCAGGGCTTCAGGCCAGCAGTCACAGCCACCCACCTCTGTGCTGCAGCGTTCGCTACATACATTGCGGGGCACCTCGGATATGGCTGGCTTAGATAAGTTAAGCCAATTGGTTACACCTCTGGATGATTTTATTAAAGAGTTACTCAATCACCGTATTGCCGTGGATGAGGACATTATCTTTCTGATCAATGATGGCGTGTGTTTTTTCAGAGATCTACTGGGCCAGTTAGAGGCCGAGATGAACCCGGCCCTGCCCCTGCAGATGCCAGATGGAACTGTACTGTTCTATCAGCGTATCAAAGAGCTGCGCGAAAAATTTGTGGGAGCCCTGCTGCGAGCCAATGGCGAGAGTGAATATTCTGCAGAACTGTTGGCAGTAAAAAAACTTATGGCCTATGGCCTGTTCGCCCTGCAGGATTATGAGCAAATATTGCTGCCTGTAAAGACAGACTTACAAGACTTTCATTCAGACTATAAAAGGTTAATTGCTGACTTAGAATCCATTGTTGAGATAGCAGATATTAAACCTATTATAGATCTGTCCGAATTATTATTAGCTATCTATAAAGGTTATCTCTCTGCGGGCCTGCCAATAGTTAAAACAGCGCTGGAGCAGCTACAGAAGAGTCATGAGCAGCTACTCAGTTTCTTTGATATGTTGGCAGCTGATCAGGATATTCCCCAGTTGCCGGACCAGGATAAAAAACTACTGGCAGAGGTTGTCGCCCATATCCCTAAACCCATAGAACCAACTATTGAGAAACCCCAGCCCAATGCTGTGACTAAACCCATAGCCACAAAAAAGGTAGACGAGCAATTATCAGCCGTGCCTGAGCAGAACAAAAATAAGCGAAGCACAGCAATATCCAGTCCCTCTTGGTTAGAAGATGATTTAGATAAAGAGATAGCCGGAGTCTTTGTAGAGGAGGCCGAGGACATTGTCAGCCATCTGGAGGAAACGTTGCACGGCTGGCAAAAACAGCCTCAGGCGCCAGAATTTGCCGATCGATTAAAACGGGATTTACATACTTTAAAGGGTGGTGCCAGAATGGCTGGCTTTAATGCCCTGGGCCAGTACACCCATGAGTTCGAATCATTTATTGATCTGAACTCAAAAGCTGATAAAGCTTTTTTTGCCAAGCTGGCTGAATATCTGGAGCTTATAATTGGAAGCTATGATATTGCTCGGGCGGTGGCCGCAGGCAGTGATGCAGCCCAGACTCATCAGCAGATACGCGCCCTATTGGATCAGTTTCCGGATATTGCCGCGCCGGGCGAGCAGGCCGATAAAGGGGTGAACTCAGCTCAGCCCAAGAAGCAAGCACAGCCAGCAGAGCAAACACAGAAAGCAGAGCTCAAGAATTTACCAGAGCCTCCAGCATCAGCTGAGGCTAAGACAGCAGTCGCCAGGGAAAATCTATCTGAGACAGATCAAAAATCTAAGCTTACCAATCCATCAGACATTAACACTCAGGTAAAAGAGGTGGTGCGCATAGGGTCAGAAACCCTGGATACATTGGTCAACCTGTCCGGGGAGAATATTATTTTCCGCGGCCGCGTGGAAGAGCAGGTTAGTGAGTTTAACCAGTCTCTGGATGAAATGGATGCCACCATTCTGCGTCTTCAGGAACAGGTGCGCAGACTGGGTACCGAAACCGAAGCGCAGATCGATTATCGCCGCGAGCAGATTGAAGCCTCTGGCGAGTCTGAGAACTTTGACCCTCTAGAAATGGACCGCTACTCCCACCTGCAACAGCTTTCGGGCTCCCTGGCAGAGTCCGCCTCCGATCTCTCTGATCTCAAAGAAACACTGGTCTATAAAATGGTGGACACAGAAAGCCTGTTAATTCACCAGTCGCGAATCAATGTGGATTTGCAAGAGGGATTAATGCAAACAAGAATGGTGCCTTTTTCCAGAATTCTCCCACGGCTGCGTCGCATAGTTCGCCAAGTAGGTTTGGAGCTGGGCAAAGAGGTACAGCTGAGACTGGATAATGTGCAGGGTGAAATGGATCGAACTGTACTGGATCGAATGGTAGCGCCTCTGGAGCATATGATTCGCAATGCGATAGACCATGGCATAGAGAGCGAAAAACAGCGCAAAGCCGCAGGCAAACCAGCTGTGGGCACCATAGCTATCACCACCTATCGCAAAGGTGGCGATATTATTATGCACCTGGCCGACGATGGAGCTGGGCTAGATATTTCTCGCATTAAATCTCTGGCGATTGAGAAACAACTGATGCACGAAAATGCCCTGTTGTCGGACCATGAGATCGGCCAGTTTATTTTCCATCCAGGATTTACCACATTGGATTCAGTGTCTGAGATTTCTGGCCGCGGTGTTGGCATGGATGTGGTTAGCAGCGAGGTGCGACAGCTCGGAGGGTCTGTGGATATAGAATCCTCCGCCGGCAAGGGCACCCAATTTACCGTGGTGCTGCCATTTACTCTAGCGGTCAACCGGGCACTGATGATCAATGTAACCGGCGACCATTACGCCCTGTCACTCAATAGTATAGATGGCGTTTATTTTGTCAGCCCCGAAAAGCTGGCGGCAGCCATAGGCTCAAATGGCAAGATTAGCTATGGCGGCAAAGATTATGAGTTGCAGTATTTGGGCTCGCTACTAAATAAAGATGTTGAGCCCAGGGTGGATGGACTGACAGATTCCATTGGTTTGGTTTTGTTTCACTCCGACAATCGATATTTTGCGGCTCAGGTCGATGAGATTATTGGTACTCAGGAGATAGTGGTTAAAAGCCTTGGCGCTCAATTTTCTACGGTGCCTGGACTGGGCGGCGCAACCATACTTAGCGACGGCCGGGTGGTAGTTATTATTGATCTCAACGAGTTGGCAAGAGTAGCCATTGGCGATGGAGAACCCTTGGCCGTCGGTCCAGAGACTGATACTGCAAAGCAATCAGCTATTGCCCAAAAAGGAGATTCTCCAGCAGTCGCAGAAAATACACAGGCCCACCATATTCTGGTAGTGGATGATTCAGTCACCGTGCGCAAGGTCACCAGTCGTATTCTCAACAGGCAGGGATATACAGTGAGCACGGCTAAAGATGGAGTTGAAGCCATGAAGATGCTTCAGGAGGAGACTCCATCGGTGATGTTACTGGATATTGAAATGCCGCGTATGGATGGCTTTGAAGTGGCTACTAGGGTTAGAGCCAGTGCCGCCCTGGAGGATATTCCCATTATTATTATCACCTCCAGAACAGGTGACAAGCATCGGCAGCGAGCCATGGAGCTGGGTGTCAATCAGTATATGGGCAAACCCTATCAAGAAGAGCAGCTGCTGGAAGCCATCGATGCCTTGCTGGTATCAGAGCATGGGTAAATAGAGATGCGCCAGTCGCCACAGAGGGCCAAGAGAGTATGGCTATTGGGAGCTTCCACTGGCGGCCTGGAGGTGGTGGTAAAGTTTTTGTCTCAGGTTCCGGCAAACAATGAAATCGCATTTATCTATGCCCAGCATATTGACGAGCAGCAGATTGAAACTCTGCAGCGAATTTTAGCCAATCAAACTAACTGGCCAGTGCGCTTGGCGGCAACTGGGCAGACTATTGCTGGGGGAACTGTCACCCTGGTATCGCCCAGGTTCGATACCAGGCTGTGCAAAAGTGGTTGGCTACTCTGTTTTGATTCTCCCTGGCAGGGCCAGTACGGGCCATCCATTGATCGACTGGCCTCTGGTATTGCGCTGCTATATAGGCGGAATTGCGGCGCAATAATTTTCACTGGTATGGGAGACGACGGCAGTAAGGGCTGTCAAAGTATCAAGGATCGCGGTGGCTTGGTCTGGGTTCAGAAACCTGAGGGCTGCACTGCACCAGCAATGCCGACGGCAGTACTCAGTTCCAGCAAGGTCGATTTTGTCGGCACTGTTGCTCAGCTTGCCGATAAGATAAAAACGGAAACACTACAAATGGAGGCTTGTAGCCAATGAGTTTATTTTTTTTAGACCAGCAGAAACCAACAGAACAAATTGACTGCCTGGTGGTGAACACAGGTCAGTCAGAGTTACTGTTTCCCATGCCGGCTGTGGCCGAAATTATTCATAACCAGCCTGCCCTCACTGGAGAGAAATTGCCACAGTGGGTTGCCGGCTGGATTCAGTGGCGTCATCTCAATATTCCCCTGATAGATTTCTCTGCCATGCAGCAGAACAGGGCTGCGAGCAATTTTGGTTCTAGCACAAGAATACTGGTATTGAACAGTTTCTGTGAAGGTCACAGTCACAAGTACTACGCCATTATAAGCAAGGGCTTCCCCCATACTCTGCAAGTCGAAGCGGACGGCGATCTGTCGAGCAAAGGTATGGAAGGTGCTGAGCCCTGCATCAAAATAGATCTGGTGCTGGAAGGCAAAACATTCCTGCTGCCGGACTTTGAGGCCATAGAAACCTACCTGGCTAAAATCCCTCTGTATTTCTAGGCAGTCTATCGCTAGCCACAGCGGTCTGCCGCTCTGCCATGCTGTGACCGATAGGCCGCGGTTTGTTATTTTATTTGGCGGTTAACAAATGTTAACCTAATCCATTAATCAAAAAAAATAACAGGGGTAGGTATGAACGGTTTGATGATGGACTCGCAGCTGACAATTACATCGATAATGAGGCATGCGGATCGTATAAACGGCGCCAGTGAAATTGTTTCATTTACAGGTGATAACCCCCACCATAGATACAGATACAAGGACGCCTTCCGCAGAGTTCGCCAGATGGCCAATGCTCTGGATCAGGTTGGCTTCAAGCAAGGGGATCGAATTGCCACTCTGGCGTGGAATGACTACCGACATTTCGAACTGTACTACGCCATTTCCTGTGCTGGACATATCTGTCACACCATCAACCCCAGATTATTTCCCGAGCAGATAGAATTTATTATCAACCATGCGGAAGATCAGTGGGTATTTGCTGACCCCATGTTTGTCCCTCTACTGGAAGTGCTTAAAGATAAGCTGCCTACGGTTCGCGGCTATGTGATTATGACCAGCGCAGAGCATATGCCGGATACATCGCTAAACAACGCTCA
>Ga0228609_1000978_pt1 | contig 12202 bp, 8 predicted proteins | sample 10DmetaG_FD_190068 | JGI IMG/M metagenome (GOLD analysis project Ga0228609, IMG submission 190068) | Seawater microbial communities from Monterey Bay, California, United States - 10D | ecosystem: Environmental > Aquatic > Marine > Coastal | place: USA: California | collected 2016-11-10 | reverse complement strand
TTACTCTATTCTTCAAATCGTCTCTATATTGCACGCCGTCGTTATTTTGTAGTCTTATCTTCTTTGTTTCGTATTTAGCTTTTAATCTAGCTTCTAGAAACTTCCATATCGATGCTGATCCTAATACCGTTATTACAGTAATTATTATTTGTGTAATTTCATTCATTGCATTAACTCTTCTTTTTACCCATTTTACCAGGTCCGCCAGCTTTTGTACATCTCACACCCCATCCAGAAGCGTAAGCGCTTGGCCATACATCAAATTTCTTTTTAGCCGCAGTTTTACAAGCTGGGCTTATAGCTGCCAATAGTGGCGACGTAGGTTTCATTTTAAATGGACTCATAGTTTTTTTAAAAAGGTTTAAATTGCTTCTCTAGCATTTTTCTCTCTTTTTCCTTTAGTGCTTTCCTTTCTTTATTCAAAGCAATTTCTTCAGGTGACAATCGATACAACATGTCTCCAAATGTACCAGTATTTTCCCCTGGTTTAAAAGTTGGAGGCTCAAAACCAGATTTGGGCTTAGTTGCGCCTTGAGGTAATTTACCGTTCTTTTTACCTTTTGGCGGATCTATTTTTAACGGTGAAGTTAACCCATCAGTCATGTAACCGGCTTTTTTTAATTTCTGATAAATGTTCATAGTTTTATATTTTTTTGTGTAATAATCCTCCTCCAACTACTACGCCGAATACAAGGGTTACTAAAATTATATCACCCATTGTTTCTGCTTCAGGGTAGTAATTAGCAAATAACAGCATAATCGCTGTTCCTATTAAACCTAGTGTTGCAACATAAACACCTAGGTTGTTTCTTAAAAATTTTCTTATTTTATCCATAACATGTATATACTTAATATTAAACATAAAGCCCTCGTACCAACAACAATTGATAAAGGAATTTTACTCATAAATTTATCCCACTCTGATGTTTTACCTAAATAAAACCAATCGCCTTTAAATAGCTTTGCAAATATTAAATCAAAAATAGCTACTCTAATTAGGCCATATATAATAAAGCCAGTATAGATTCCAGCTATTATGCCGAAAATCTCCGCAATACCAAATAGAGTAAGTGTTCTAACTATACTTTTAAAATCATGTAGATCGCCGTTAGCTACTTCGTACATTATTTCTACAGCTATTAGAAACAAAAAAGATATATACAATAAAAAAATCATATCAACAGTTCCATCTTCGTCTAGCTGCTAGACCTCTTTTTGATTTCCAGCTTTTTGATCTAGCACAGAATGCTCTTCTTCTTTTCCAAGCTTTACTACCTCTTTTTAATTTTTTAGGATCTTTAGTGACCGCTGTTTGTAGCTTACTACCTGGATTATTTCTTCTATATTCTCTAACACCTTTTTTGGTCATACCACCACCAGCAGCAGCACCTGTTCCAGTAGCGTTAGCTTTGTTAAAGTTTTTGCCTTTACCAATAGTTCTTCTTGGATCAGCTTTCTTCATAGGCGAGCTGCCGCATCTAGAGCACATACCACAACTACAGTCAGAGCCGCAATTGCACGCACCTTCGCATCCACAATACTTTGTGAAAGGGTTGTTCATTTGTGTATATCCAGTTGATCCTTGAAATTTCATGTGTCTTTATATTCAGTTGTAGCATCGAAGCTAGGGCATGCCTTCGCAGCAAAGTCGCAATGGCCGTGAACCACTGCGCCGGAATTTAACTTCTTTAATACTTTAATTAATTCTAACAAACTTTCTTTTTGTTCAGGTGTTCTAGTGTCTTTAGGTGTCTTACCATCAGCCTCAACGCCTCCTATATAACATACGCCTATCGAACCTGTATTATGCCCTTTAGTGTGAGCACCTCGTTTGTTTACGTCTCTGCCATAAGATATACTACCATCTAAGTGAACAATATAATGATAACCTATATCCGACCACCCTCTAGCTAAGTGCCACTGTTTTATAGTGTCAACACTAAATGCTTGGCCTTCTCTAGTTGCAGAGCAGTGTATTATTATTTTGTTTATATCTCTCATAACGTATCTTCGTCTAGAGTATCTAAGTAAGAAGAGTCTATGTTCTTACTAAAACTCCATGGTTGTATTTGTGCTTCTTCTTTTTTGCAAGCAACTACAAACAACAATATTATAAGTAAAGCTAAAATTATTTCTTTCATTTTTAAATAAGGTGTATATTTAGTAAGATCACTTGTTATTCTTGCAATATAAATTATTTAAATAAATTTTCTTTAAACTCTTTCAATTGTTTTTCTCTTTCTTTATCTCTCTTCTTGCTTTTTGCTTTTCTTTTCTTAGTTTCGTTCTTTATTAAATCTTGCTCTTCGTTTTTAACATTAACATCCCAGGTTCTCCAACCTAAAGCTAAGGCTATTCTTTGGTAAGATGTGTTTCTGCTGTCAAATGCTTCTGTTATAGATTTAACTTCTGAAAGTAATCTATCTAATGGCAAGTTTCCTACAGCAGAAGCCAAGTTGGCTATTATTTCATAATTTGGTGAAGGATTTAGTTTTCCACCTACAGTTAAATCATAACCCATTTCATCTATAACAGCTTGGTTGAACTTCTTAGTTTGTATTGCTGAATAAATTTTTCTGAGTTTAGATCCTATTGGTGGAGATATGTTAGCTAGCTCAAGCATAGTATAGGTTTGATCGCCTCCTCCATATCTTTCTTGTGCTTTTTTATCTTCTTTTTGATAACGCATGATAGCGTTTTTCAATGTAGATATAACAGCTCCGGCAAGACCACTACCTCTTAATATAGTATCAACCATACTATTAGCAGTTCTTATAGCTTTATCTTCAAGTTTAGCATCGTCTGGCTCCTCATCGTCAAATCCAGGAAGCAACGCGAACATAGCTGATTGCAAAGAAGAGAATATTAGATTTTGCACAAAACCGTAATAAGCTATTTTACTCAAGTTCTCTACGTCGCTACCTCTTCTATTTATTATATCTTTACCAGCTTTTTTCATTAACCTAGTGTACTGCATAGGTGTGTTTTGGAAAGCCAATATTAAACGACCTAAGTGACTAGACTGTTGTTGCGATATAAGCATTGGATCACCAGACTGCTGCGTCTCATCTGATATTCTACTGAAGTCCTCAAATGCTTTTGCCTCAGCTTCCTTTTTTGAAAGACCTTGCTTTTCGTACTTTTTAGTTCTGTTTATTAAGAATGTAGCACCACCAGTTGCAATAGCAAAACTATCCGCTATTTGTGTTGGTGTAAAACCTATTTTAAGTAAGTATGAAACTACTGCAGCGGCTTTATCTTTAGAGTTCTTAGCTTGGTTGGCGATCTCAGATTCTTGTATATCTGACTTTAAACCACCGCGTCTTTCTTTTAATTTATCAGAGTTAAATATCTCAGCCCACTTCTTCCAATATAAAGGCTGATTAGCAAATGCAGCAGCTGCTTTGGCAGGGTTATTATCACTCCAGTTTATAAAGTTAGTGAATGATAACATCTGAAGTAAAGCTGATCTTCTATTAAAGAACATTATTGTACCTACAGAGTTATTTACCCAGTTCAACCATTTTCTTTCTATCTTACCTGCTGACCTTGGAGTATTACTACCAGACTTCATTCTACGTATTGAGTCTTGTAAAGCATCTACATAGTTAGTGCCATAAATAGCCTCTAACTTATTTAAAGTTGTTTTATCGAACATTTCATCAACGTTCTCAATAAACTCAGCTAGATACTCTTTTCTATTAACATTATCTGTTATGTCATTAAGATCTTTTAGTATACTACCAACGTCCCAATGATCTTTTGGATTAACCCACTGATCTTTTTTAGATACAGCCATCAAGCCTTCTGCAAAGCCTACTAGATCAGGATCTTTAGCGACTAATTTGCTTAACTTATTTTGGTCACGCTGAGATATGTTAGGTATATCAAAACCTTGCTTATCCCACAAATAAACTCTTATAGCTTGATCTGTTGTAAAGTCTGTGTCACCTATTTTTTTAGGTAATTGTTTTTTAAGACCAAACATATCAAGTAAGTTTTTGTAGTCGTTTTTCAATGCTTGAGTAGCACCTTCCATGGCTGCAATACCTCTAGTGTAAGGTAGTATTAAAGTTTTGTCAAAAAATCTTTGATCAGCCTCACCTTGCTTGCCTTTACCAGCCAACGTATAAGAAGTTAAGCCTTTAAAATCTTCAGCTGAATATGGAACAAATAATTTAAACTTACCTTTTTGAGCACCTTTCTTTCTAGCTAGTACTTTTGAGTACGTAGTTTCAGCTCTAACGCCTTTGTTACGTTCAATCATTTGGTTTAGATCAGAAGACATGCTTCGTTTAGTCTCGGCTATAGCTTGTTGAACCTTACTGTTAACATCAAAAGTTTCTAAAACCTCTCTAACTGCTTGAACATTTTTAATAGCGTCATCAACAAAGTAGAAGTCGTTAAAACCTTCAGCAACTTTACCAACCATCCAATCAGCCTTTGCTTGGGCTGTACTGTTAGCAAGTCCTGTAATATTAGCGCGTGGAATATCTATACCTAAGCCTTTCATAAACGCGTGTATAGCACTTTCCGAAGCGACTGGTCTAGCAGTTAGAATAAATATATTTTTGTTACCAAATTTATCTATTGCTTTTTGTATTCTTGGGATTAGTGGTCCGGGTTGACCTTTAACTACTTTGTTAAATTCACTGAAATCAAACTCAGCTCCTTCGGCTAATAATGTCTCACCTTGCTTAGCGAACTGTGCTGCGTTTATTTTAAATGTTTTACCATCTTTTTTAACTATGATCTGACTTTTACTAAACGCTAACGTATCGTCAAAGTCGTACACACTTATACCTTTAGGATTTTCAGAGTAAGATCTTTTGCGTGCGTTATTTAAAGCTTTCTGTTGAATCTTATTTTTATTAGCTTTTGCTATTGCTCCTGCTTGCAAATTAGAATTAAACTTAACCCAACCTTCTCCAAAAATCTTACCTGCATCTTTTCCACCAAGTTTTTTCATAGCATACATATCTTGCATGCCTGATGTTATGTTGTTGTAATACCTACTTGTTATGTGATCTACAATCATGTCGTAATCACTTTGCATAGAAGATTGCAATAATAAGTTTATATTCTTATCCATACTTCTAGGTACTATAGCTACAGAGTATACTTCTTTTAGTTTTTTAAGATCTATTTTTTCAGCCCAAAAATGTTGTGTTAATAATAGCATTACATGATTAGTTGGCATCATGTGTTCGTAAACTAATTCTCCTTCGTACTTTCCTTCAAAATAATATTCAACACTAGCCGCCGCTTTTAGAATAGATTGCATATTGCTGTCTAGACTTTTCATAGTAGAAACCCAAAGCGTAGGGCTACCATTTTTTCTTACGAATCCTAGAAAATCTACTAAAAGATCAAAAGCTTCGTCCGCTTCTTTTTTTCTTTGGTCGTACTGGTTCGAAAACTCTTCTGCGGTAACAGGTACTTTTTTATTCTTGACTGTTTTATAAGCTTTCGGCGGTAGAGAAGACGCTTTTACTAAGTCCCCTTCGTAATATACTTTACCATCTACTATAGTTACGCCAGGTATGTTTGCTAGATTATTATCATAATAGTCTGCTACATTTTTATAATACTGGCCTCTACCTCCACCTATTTTAGAAGATGTTGCGTTGTGACCCTTCATCCACTTAACAATAAGCTCAATGCCTTCTTTGCCTTTCCTTTCTACAAGATCTATATTATAGTCTTGTTCTATTGCTCTTCTTGCCTCTATAGTAGCGGGAACATCTTGCATAGCAGTATAGCTACCAAATATGTCGTCAAATTTTAATCCTAGCCAAGTAAGAAGTTTTTTACTTTTTGATTGATTAACAGCCTCTACTACAAAGTTTTCAAAACTTGATTCCCCAACAGACTCTTTCTTACTAAAATACTTATTAATTGAGTTTGCTGATTTTGTTGCAAATTCTATTATTTTTTCTTGCGGAATATCAGTCTTGCCATATACATCTAGCATTATTTTTTTAAGCACAGCAGGTGTGATTTTTCCTGTATTTTGCGCTTCAAGTCTATTTTTTACTTCCGGTAATCCTTTTCCTATTATAGATAACTCTGTGCTAGAAAGAGATCTTTTTATGTTACCTCTTTCTACCTGCTTGCTAAACTCCTGTACATAGTTGTCTAAAAGTTCTACGCCTAATCTAGTTTGGTTATCTTCAAAAGCTTTAACTATTTCACTATTAGGGTTTTTAAACTCTTGATTATATACATCAAAAGCATACTCTTCAGCCAGCGCTTTAGCTAATGCTTCTTTTCTGCCTCGAATAACTTCATCACCTTTAAACATGTAAGTCAAAAACTGCTCATTAGTGATTTTATTAGCAGCGTTAGGTAGTCTTCTGACTAGTTGAGCACCTGCTGTTCTGCCCGCTTTATCAGTACCAACACTTTCACGATCTATTTTCTTTCCTTCCCAGTCAGACGTAAATTTACCGCCAACAGACTTCTGAATAGCAAAAGGCATGCCTTGCATAAGCCAAGTCGTGGTCATGTTTTCAAGTATAGGCTTTTTAAGTTTTAAGAAGTTATTTCTAAGTTCGCCACCACGTTTAGCTCCTAGCATTTTCTTAAACTCAATATCTGCTTGCTTACCTATTTCTTTTTTAATTTCAGACATTAAAGGTGTTACAGTCTTATTTATAGATACTGCTGCATCGATGCGAGATTTAAGCGTTTTAGTTATGAGTAGTATCTTGTCTTGCACTTTTGCTACCATATCAGATGGTAACACGCTAGCTTCCACTAGGTTCTTATACTCAACTCTTGGAACCTCAGTAGTTGTAGTTTCAGCTACAGGCTCTGCAACTTGTCTAGCTTCTTCTGTGTCTAAACTTTCAGCTCGTCTTTCAGACTCTATGGCTAATTGTTTTTTAGCATCTAACTTACTAAATCTAGTATTGGCAAATATAAACTCGCCAAAAGTAATTGGTTCACCACTCTTAGTCTTTCTGACTGCTGCAGGATCGTAGTTTATTAATCTATCAACTATTCCTTCAAGCATTAGCCCAGCTTCCTCCTTAGACAAAGCTCTAGAGTTAACATAGTTATATATAGCGCCTCCGCGTTGTGTTGCTTCGTATATCGGATTAAATATTTTAGCTCCTTGAAACTCTGCTTTTGTTTTTACATCTTTAGGTACTAAGTTGTTTATAGTGTTTAGTATGCTTAAAGATTTTTTAGTTTCTGCTTTTGCTTTTATATCTTTAGTGCTTTTAGCCTTTTCTTTAACAACCAAACTTTTAAATATATCACTTTTAGCTGCTACATCTAATTGTTCTTTACTTAACGTACCATCTTTTATTTTTTCTGCCAAGCTAGATATGAAACTTACTATAGCTGGCTGCGTAGATAAGTCTGTAGGTATATTACCTTTCGTATTGAATATTTGACCTAGTCTATATAAAAAAGTTTGCGTTACTTTTTTATTTTTATCTATTCTACCGATACGCTCAACGAATCCCATTACTATCTCTTCAGAATCTAACACCCCGCCAGCTTCTTCAACTCTTTGAGTTATATCTCGCTTGCCAAACATTTCAGCGTGTATTTCAGGGTGTGTAGCTTTTAAATATTTTTCAATATCTTTAGCCATAGAATCAAAATCTAACGCAATGTCAGATTTACCGCCTTCTTCTCTAGCTCTCCTTAACAAATCCCAAAAAACTATGTGACCAACTTCATGCGTTGCAGTACCTGATCTTTCATTTTTTAAAGCAGTTTCATCTATAGTTATATATGTGTACGTTCCGTTTATATTAGCTGCTTGACCATTTATTCTTCCTGGATTATCTATAACGTCTTTCCAAAAAGACTTAGTTAAGTCGTCTAGGTTTTCTTGTTTTAATATTTTATTAGCTTCAGCTATCGCATCTTTTTCTGTTTTAAAATTAAATTTATTGTGCTTTAATTTTAAGTTTTTCAAAGCTTTATTAGCTGATTTCTTAGACGATTCTAATTCTTGGTTTAGATATACTTCGTAAGCTTCTTTATCTATTTTTTCTTTAGTTAGATCTATGCCTTCAGCGCTTAGTCTGTCTGATGCTTCTTTGTTTATTTCGTTGTATCTAGCTTCGTCAGTTGTCTTTAAAAGATGATACTTGTTAGCATAATCTAATGGGTTTCTAAATGCTTCTATTTGTCCTTGTAACCCTTGGTAATCTATTGCAAGTAAATCAATTTCTTTTTTCTTTTCTGCTTTACTAAGTGTTTCGTCATTTTTTATATCAAATGCTTGTTGTCTTAGTCTAGCTTGTGCGTCTAGGGTTTTAGTATAAGCTTCAAAGTTTGGTTTACTCATTTTAGATAACCAAGTTTTTTCAGCTGTCAACATTTTGTCTGATATTTCTTTTTCTATACTTTCAGCCCTGTTTTTTAAAGCTAAAGCACCTTTTGTTCTACCATCTAAAGATGATAATTGTTTTAGTATGCCCTGCTTTTGATTTAAAAGATCTTGTATTTGAGCTCTTTCAGCAGTATTCATAGACATGCTTAGAGCTGACCCCATAGCCACACTTCCGCCTCCTAGTGCACCTCCAAAAAAACCACCTGAGAAAGCTGCATGACCTACTCCTTCAAATATATTAGAGTTTCTAGTTATTATATTTTGTGTTAAAGTAGTCAAACCCTCAGTTATAGCCTCTTCAGCTGATCCTATAACGAATTCTTTAGCAAACGGTTTACCAAAATTTAAAGCTTTTTGAAAAGTAGTAGTAGGTATTTTAGCCAACAAGCCTTTTTCACCTGCTTTTATAAAAGACTTAGTAGCATTATTAAAAAATCTACTACCTAATATAAATGTAGGTGCTGCACCGAGCAAACCTTCCGCTGCACCAAACCCTGTTCCTACTAAAAACTTATTTAAGTCACTATATTCTTTGTCATTATATTCTAAATTTTTACCATAAGCTTTAACGTCGTTGTACTTACTTAAAAATTCTTCATACGTCATGTCACCTATTTGCTGACCTGCACTCATTGTACCTAGAGTTACACCTGAAACAGCACCAGCGCCTAAAGATGTTGCGCCAAGAGCTGTAGCCGCTCCACCGGAAGCTGCTATTAACGCAAATATAGGTAGTTGTCTTCCCGTCTCTTCTGTTATAAATCTACCAAAGTTGTCTAAGCTACTAAAAGCGTCTTCAAACGCAACATCAGGTCTATACTTCTCTCTGGCTTCTTCTAACTCTTTTCTTCTTTTTATAGACATTTGCTCCATTATCTCGTTAGATCCTGGCATGCCGCTTAGCGGAGCTAAATATTCTAATAACCCAAAACTAAGACCACTCAATGTAGAAGCCGCATTAAAACCAAATTTATTCAGCAAACTATAATCTCTTTTCAATAGATCTAGCTCTTCAGCTGAATCAGAAACTTCTTCTATAGCTAGACTATATTTCTCATAGTCTTCGTGTATTTTGCTATCTATCTCGTTTAATTCTACAGCGTTGTTTTGGTATTGCTTGATTTCACCTTGAGTTAAAGTTTCACCGTTTTCAAATTTTTTTGCTATTTTTAAATTTTGAATATATCTAGGGTCATTTTGGTATGACTCTAATCTAATATCAAGATCTTTTATTTCAGGTTTATCTAAAAATGTTTCAGCTCTCTCTTTTCTCTTCTCTACTTGTATTCTAGTGGCTTCTTGCTCGTCTTTAGTAAAACTTGAAACAGCTTTGTCATATTCTTCTTTTCTAGCTTTTGCTATTTCTTGTCTGTATTTTAAGTCTGCAACATAGTCTTGAACTAGCTCTATAGGCGGATTTTCACCTTCCCAATCTCTGTATTTTTCTGGAATTTTATCGCTACCTTTACCTAGTTCTTTTAGTAAATTATATGTATCTTTAACTTCTTCCTCGTAAGGTGTTACTTCTTCTTCTTCTATTGTTGCTTCTATTCTAGTGCTACCTTCAAAGTTAGGCCTAGATACGACTTTTGTTTGTGTTTTTTTGTTAAATATGTCTCTATTTGTTGTTCCGTCTTCTAAATAGTATTTGTTTTTAATTTCAGATTCTTTACTATTCAAAGTTGGATTTATATCAGGATCATTGACTTCATTAGGCGTTAAATATATCTTAGATCCATCTTCAAGTTCTACTTCTATGTCTGCTGTATATTCTTTGCTTAATACTTCTTTTTTTACTATTTGCCTAGGTCTAGTAGATCCGGCGTCCATTAAGGAAACATGTCCTACGTATTTTGTCAACTCTACATCTTCTGGTTTTCTAACAGTTCCTTTTTCTCTATATTTATCATACGTGTCTGCTTGATCCCACCAATTATTAGTATCGTTTTGTTCAACACTGATAGTGTTGTTTTCTCGACTTTCTGTCGGTTTAACTTCTTGTTCCCACCAGTCAGTACTGTTGTTTGACATAATATTTTATTTATTTTTATTTAAAAAGTAGTCAGTTACACTAAAATCGCTTTTACCACCTGTTTCAAATGACTTTTCTGGCATTTTACCATCTAACCAAACGTCATCAAAGCTTAGCCCCATTTTAATTGCTAACTCGTCCATTTTAGCTGCTTTTTGAGTTTTATCTAGATTTTCATTATTAAGTATTGCGTTAAATTCAAGCGGATTTCTAGATTGTACAAATTCTTGAGCTTGCTTAGGAGTTAGCTGCATGCCGTCGTAAGATATTGTTTTCGATGCTTTATCCGCATCAGCACTGTCTTTATTGTTTTTACTGTTTTTATTACCACCTTTAGTAGGTACAGTTTTTCTTTTAGAGCCATAGCCTTGTTTAGAATTTTCAACTAAAGCTTCCATGTATTTGTTAACTACTACGTCTCTAAGATCTTCAAAACTAATATCACCGCCTTTGTAAGCATCAACGTTTTGTGCAACCATAGGATCATCTATCATTCTAACACCACCTATTAACCCATCGTAAACTACTGACATTAAAGAGTTTCTGCCTCCTTGATCTATACCTAATGTTAATTGATTTGCGTATTGATTATATTTAACACCACCTGGTTGAAGAATTATACCAGCGTTGTACACTTGATCGCCCATCTTTAGCATTCCTTGAGCTAATTTGTAATCTTTAACTTCGTAACCAGGTAAATTATTTAAACCCACCATTCCATCATCGCCTGCAAAGCTAACGTTACCGTATTCATCTATACTTAAATCAAACTCCTCGTTATACACACTTCTTAGCATATTTACGTTAGCTTGATTTTCTGGAGAAAGAGATGTAGATTGATTCTGTATGTTACCTATTATCTCTTTTTTATTTTCCCCATACATCTTCATTTGAGAATTAAGTGTTTCAAACGAACCTCTTATTTGATTCATTTGATTTGTTATATCCATATACATTTCACTACCTACTTCGTACTCATTAACTTGGTTAGCTAAGTTTACGTAGTTCTGTTTTTGAGTCATTAGGAAGTTAGATATACTATTTCTATATTTATCTGGTATTCCACCTAGGTCTACGTCTGCTGGTAGTTTATTTAAATATTTTGCAAGTTGATCTTCATAATTGTTTTTTACAGCCTTAGCAGGATCTGTTATTTGAGTGTTACCAAACTTGCTTGCTTGAACCAATCCTTTATTGAAAGCAGTACCTACATCTAGAAACTTACCGTAAAGATATGGATTTTGTGCGTTTTTTATTAATTGATCGTCTGTCATTATTTTTCTGCTTTAGCTGTTAGTTCACCTATTTGTGCAAATTGAGGAGCTAGTGATCCTGCTATTTGTCCTACACCTCCTATTATTGCTTGCTTAGCTTGCTCTCTAGCCATATTCGCTGCACCTAATCTTCCTTGCGCCATACCCAATAATGTATTGGTTTTTTGCTGCTGCATTTTTCTAGAGATAAGCTGTCCTTCTCTATCCATAGTTTGTAATTGTCCAGCCATGCCTCTTTCGGCCATTAGGTTGGATCTTTCTTGCTGACCTATATCTACTGCTGCTGCTTGAGCTGATTGAGCTTGCTGTTGCGCCATAGCTTGTGCTAAGCCAGCTATACCACTTCCACCAGCCGCTCCTGCAAACTGATCCATTATATTAGCTTGTCCTTGCGCTTGCTGTTGCGCTGCAAAGTCTGCTGCTTGTGTATTTACTGTAAGATCTTCGTACACGTTCTCCATGTTAGCATACGGGTTAGAAGTGTCACGAGCTTCTAATTGAGCTTTGTACATGTTGAACTCTCCTTGGGCTTGCTGT
>Ga0228609_1000972_pt1 | contig 12228 bp, 9 predicted proteins | sample 10DmetaG_FD_190068 | JGI IMG/M metagenome (GOLD analysis project Ga0228609, IMG submission 190068) | Seawater microbial communities from Monterey Bay, California, United States - 10D | ecosystem: Environmental > Aquatic > Marine > Coastal | place: USA: California | collected 2016-11-10 | reverse complement strand
TGAGGTTCTGCGGTTGGCGGGTCGCGAACCCTGGCGTCTGGACACCAATATTGCAACGCCTGATCACAATATCTCCACCGACAAAGCCGAGCGCGATGCTGGTGTGGCGGGTATGAGTGACGAGGTGTCGCGCATTCAGGTGCAAACTCTGGACGACAACTGCGATCTCTACGGCATCAAGGAATTCAAGATCAATGAGATGGGGCAGGGTATTGTCCATGTGATGGGTCCCGAGCTGGGCGCCACCATGCCGGGCATGACAGTGGTCTGTGGTGACTCCCACACAGCCACCCATGGTGCGCTGGCCTGTTTGGCCCACGGCATTGGTACCTCTGAGGTTGAGCATGTGTTGGCAACCCAATGTCTGGTAGCCAAGAAAATGAAAAATATGCGTGTCACCGTCAATGGCACCTTGGGCGCTGGCGTCACCCCTAAAGATGTGGTGTTGGCCATTATTGGAAAAATTGGTACTGCTGGTGGCAACGAACATGCTATCGAATTTGCCGGTTCAGTGTTCCGCGACATGTCTATTGAAGGCCGTATGACCGTGTGTAATATGGCCATTGAAGCCGGTGCCCGGGTGGGCATGGTGGCGGTGGACCAGAAGACTATTGATTACTGCGAGGGCCGACAGTTTGTGCCCAAGGGCGAGCTCTGGAATCAGGCAGTTGAATACTGGAATAACCTAACCTCAGATGCAGATGCGGTTTTTGATACCGAGGTTGAGTTAGCGGCAGACGATATTGCCCCCCAGGTGACCTGGGGCACGTCCCCTGAGATGGTGGCGCCGGTCACCGCCAGGGTTCCAAGCTTGGACGAGCAGCCCAGTGAAGAGAAACGCAAAGGTCTGGAGCGCGCTCTGGAATATATGGGCCTTGAAGGCGGCCAGGCCATTGATTCTATCTCGGTAGACCGCGTATTTATTGGCTCCTGTACCAACTCTCGCATCGAAGATATGCGTGCCGCAGCTGAGGTGGCCAAAGGCCGTCAGGTGGCCAGCTCGGTTAAGCAGGTGCTAATTGTGCCCGGCTCGCAGATGGTGAAAGCTCAGGCGGAAGAAGAGGGCCTGGATAAAATCTTTATCGAGGCAGGCATGGATTGGCGCGAGCCCGGCTGTTCTATGTGTCTGGCCATGAACGCCGATAAGCTGGGGGCAGGGGAGCACTGTGCCTCTACCAGCAACCGCAACTTTGAGGGCCGCCAGGGCAATGGCGGGCGCACCCATTTGATGAGTCCAGCTATGGCTGCGGCCGCAGCGGTGGCGGGTCATATTGTCGATGTACGGACATTTGTTGGAGGTGATCAATAATGAAAGCATTTACCACACACCGTGGCTTGGTGGGGCCAATGGACCGCGCCAATGTGGACACGGATATGATTATCCCCAAACAGTTTTTAAAATCCATCAAGCGCAGTGGCTTTGGCCCCAATCTGTTTGATGAGCTGCGCTACCTGGATGAAGGTCAACCGGGGGCCGACTGTTCCAACCGTCCACTCAACCCAGACTTTGCGCTAAACTTCCAGCGCTTTAAAGGGGCGTCTATCCTGCTGGCCCGCAAAAACTTTGGTTGCGGCTCCAGCCGAGAGCACGCTCCCTGGGCGCTGGAAGACTATGGCTTTAATGCGGTGATTGCACCCAGCTATGCAGATATCTTCTACAATAACTGTTTTAAAAATGGTTTATTGCCAGTGATTCTGACTGAAGAGCAGGTGGATATTCTGTTTAATGAGATGGATGCGCAAGAGGGTTATCAGCTTTCCATAGATCTGCCGGCTCAGACAGTAACTACAGACAGCGGCCATGTATTTAGCTTTGAGCTGGACCAGTTCCGTAAAGACTGCCTGCTCAATGGTCTGGATGAAATAGGCCTGACCTTGCAAAACGCCGATGAAATTAAAGCCTATGAAGCTCAGCGTGCAGCCCAGCATCCCTGGGTATTTGGAGCCATTAAATGAGTAAAAAAGTCCTAGTATTACCAGGCGACAATATAGGCCCGGAAATCGTTACCGAAGCCGTCAAAGTGCTGGAAAAGGTCAGTGACCAGTTTAATTTGGGCATAGAACTGGATTATGCTCACCTGGGCGGTGCCGCACTGGATGCCGTGGGTGAGCCCTGTCCCCAAGAAACATTGGACAAAGCCCGCCAGTCCGACGCCATATTACTCGGTGCCGTGGGCGGCCCCCAGTGGGATGATGTAGAGCGCCATCTGCGCCCGGAAAAGGGCTTATTAACCATCCGCTCCGAGCTGGATCTCTTTGGCAACCTGCGCCCAGCCATTATGTACCCTCAGCTGGCCCATGCTTCATCACTGAAGCCCGAGTTTGTCTCAGGCCTGGATATCCTGATTGTGCGCGAATTAGTCGGCGGCATTTACTTCGGTGAGCCCCGAGGTATCCGCACCCTGGAAAATGGTGAGCGCGAAGGCTACAACACCTACAAATACAGTGAGTCCGAGATTCGCCGTATCGGTAAAATGGCTTTTGAAGCCGCCATGGTGCGGGGCAAGCGCCTGTGCTCCGTAGATAAATCCAATGTGCTCGAGGCCACTGTACTTTGGAAAGAAGTCATAAGCGATATGGCTGCAGATTACCCGGAAGTAGAGCTCAGCCACCTTTATGTGGACAATGCCGCCATGCAATTGGTGATGGCACCCAAGCAGTTTGATGTGGTGGTCACCGGCAATATGTTTGGCGATATTTTATCCGATACTGCAGCCATGTTGACTGGCTCCATCGGTATGCTGCCCTCAGCATCCCTGGATAAAGACGGCGGCGGCATGTACGAGCCCTGTCATGGGTCGGCACCAGATATAGCGGGGCAGGGTGTGGCTAATCCATTGGCAACTATTTTGTCGGTGGCAATGATGTTGCGCTACTCATTGGATGCCGTTGAGGCTGCGGATGCAATTGAGAAGGCGGTGAGTAATGTGTTGGATCAGGGGTTGCGTACCGGAGATATTTACACGGATGGTATGCGACGAGTTGGTACAGTTGAGATGGGCAATGCAGTGGTAGCCGCGCTGTAATTATTGTGGTCCTGAGTGTAGTGAAGGATCTGTTGGTTTGGAGTGGGCAAAGCCATGGCAACCCTTTACGATCGGTCCCATGGTTTGGTTATTTTCAGCGTTCGCGCAACTCGCTGCGCTCAGACAGTACGCTCTCTCAATCTGAAAATAACCAAACCATAAGCGGGCCCTGATTGATCGTAAAGGGTTGCCATGACTTAGCTGCAACACCGAGCAAGTTTTTTTGAATGTGGCACTGACTTGATGGCTTGAGGTCGGTGTTTATATTGCTGACCCTCGTCAGCAGGGATGCTGACGCGGAGCCTACATGGATGTATTCACGGCGTGTCAGCAATATAAACACCGGCCTCAAGCCCGGCACAAACCAGCAGCACCAAAGCAGTAAACGTTTTTTTATATATAAAACAAAGGGTTAAGACAGATGAACAAAACAGGAATAATCGGTTGGCGCGGCATGGTTGGGTCAGTACTAATCGACCGCATGCGCGAAGAAAACGACTTCGCCCATATCGAACCCATATTCTTTACCACCTCCCAGGCCGGCCAGCCCGGCCCAGATGTAGGCGTAGAAATACCGCCCCTGCAAAGCGCCTTTGATATCGAAGCCCTGCAGCAGATGGATATTATTATCACCTGCCAGGGTGGCGACTACACCAAAGAGGTGTATCCACAGCTGCGCAACGCCGGCTGGAACGGCTACTGGATCGACGCCGCCTCAGCCCTGCGTATGGAAGACAGCTCCATTATCGTACTCGACCCGGTTAATATGAATGTGGTCAAAGACGGCCTGGCCAACGGCGTTAAAGACTATATTGGCGGCAACTGCACCGTAAGCCTGATGCTGATGAGTCTGGGTGGGCTGTTCAATGCCAACCTAGTGGAATGGGCAACCTCCATGACCTACCAGGCAGCTTCTGGGGCTGGCGCGCAGAATATGCGCGAGCTGATTAATCAAATGGGCACTATTCATGCCTCTGCCGCTGATGCCCTGGCCAACCCAGCCTCAGCGATTCTTGATATAGATCGCCAGGTGACCGATTCTCTGCGCAGCGACAGCTTCCCGGTGGATAACTGGGGATACCCCCTGGCCGGCAGCCTGCTGCCCTACATAGACTCCCAGTTGGACAATGGTCAGAGCCGCGAAGAGTGGAAAAATCAGGCCGAGGCCAACAAAATCCTCAATCGCGAAGGCAACCCAGTGCCGCTCGATGGCCTCTGTGTGCGTATTGGAGCCATGCGCTGTCACAGCCAGGCACTGACTATCAAGCTGACTCAGGATGTGCCCATGGATGAAATTCAGTCCATGCTGGCCGAGGCCAATCAATGGGCCAAAGTGATACCCAATGACAAAGAGCCCACAGTAGCTCAGTTAACCCCAGCTGCCGTTACTGGAGGCCTTGATGTGCCTGTTGGACGCCTGCGCAAAATGAATATGGGCGAGCAATATCTGTCGGCATTTACCGTGGGTGATCAGCTACTCTGGGGTGCGGCGGAACCATTGCGCCGAATGCTGAGAATTTTGGTGGAAAAATAAGCCCACCAGAGGGTTTTTGTCGCTAACTTGCAGCTAAAAAGAGCCAATTGCTGGTTAATATCGGTGATTGGCTCTTTTTTTTTGGGTTTTTGCAATTAATCGGACAAATAGTGCAAGTATGACTAGAATATTTCACCGCAAGGTCTAAAATTTAGTAATTAAAAAATTTTCACTCAGTTCACTTAAGGGATTAACGGGCTGACTTTGTAAAAAGCGCCGTGGTTTACAGGAAAATATCATGACAACCATAAAATGGTCGGCCAAGCTGCTAAAAGCGTTACTGATAACTGCTGTGCTTAACTCTAGCGCCGTGCTGGCTGTGGGTTTTGGTGAAATTACGCTTAAATCTGCGCTCAACGAGCCCCTGGTGGCCGAGATAGCTCTGACCAATGTCGACAGTGTTGAAGAGGGCATGTTGCTGGCCCAGCTGGCATCTCCCGCGGCCTTCACCCAGGCCGGTGTTAGCCGAGACTCATACCTTAGCCAGCTCAACTTCCTGGTAACCCGCAACGCCGCTGGAGACAGAGTGATCCAGGTAAGCAGCACAGAGCCCCTCACTGAGCCCTATATGGACTTTTTGGTTGAGCTTGAATGGCCCTCCGGGCGCATGATGCGCCAATACACATTGTTGCTGGATCTGCCCGATTACAGCGGCAAAGCGGCTCCCGCAGCTGTCAAGCAGACCACAGCCGCTGCAAGCAACTCTCACAGCCAATTTACGGGCCCAGAGCACCGGGTTGTGGTGGGCGACACATTGTGGAATGTAGCCAAAAGGCTGCGCCCCCAGGGCATGACCATTTTGCAGACCATGGACGCCCTTTATAGCCAAAACCCCAAAGCCTTTGTAAATGGCAATGCCAATAATATGAAAAAGGGTGCGGTACTGCGGCTGCCCAGCAAGTCCGATATCAGTCTTGAGCAGGGTTATGTTGTCGCCACTCAAATCGGTATCAATGGCCCAGACCAAATCCGAGATAGCGCGCCAGCCAGCCAACCGGTCGAGCAGATTGTTGCCCTAGAGCCCTCAGCGGAACAAGAGCCCTCAGCGGAACAAGAGCCCTCAGCGGAACAAGAGCCCTCAGCGGAACAAGAGCCCTCAGCGGAACAAGAGCCCTCAGCGGAATTAGAGCCCTCAGCGGAACAAGAGCCCTCAGCGGAACAAGAGCCATCAGCGGGATTAGAGCCCTCAGCGGAACAAGAGCCCTCAGCGGAACAAGAGCCATCAGCGGAATTAGAGCCTTCAGCGAATAAAGAGCCCTCAGCAGTAGCTCAAGCAGAACCATTCCCAGAAGAAGAGCTATTCCCAGAAGAGGGTTTATTCCCAGAAGGCGATGAACTGGAAGCCTTCTCCGACTCAGATGTAGAAAATACTCAGCAGTTGGCCGAAACCACTGCTCCCGCCAAGCAAGAAGCTCAAAAGGACCTGCAGGCAGAGGCTCCATTGCCCGCCAAAGTGGCCAAAACCAAGCCAAACGATAACCTAACCGCTATGGACCAGGTCAAGAAAATAGCCCACGGTCTGATGTTGCTGCTGGATAAAAAACCACTCTATGCCTGGAGTGGTCTCGCCGGTTTGGGACTATTGATCGTATTGCTGTTTCTGTGGCTCACCAGAAAGCGCACCATCAGTGTTGAAGACTTTCCCATCCGCCCAATTCCCGAGCCACCACCAGAAATTATTGTGGATACAGGCGCCGATCAGTTAATCGAGGATCCCAGTGCCAAACACCTGGACCCAGACGCAAATCTGTTTGATGAGAGCGATGCTGAAATATTTGCGGAGAAAGATGAAACCGTCAACAAAGAGATTTTTGGTGCCATGGTCGAGGCTATGGAAGAGGCTGAAGTCTATCTCTCTCTGGGCGATACAGATGGTGCAATCAACGTACTAGAGCGCGCCCGCAGAGTTAGCGATCAAGACACCGCCTGCAGACTCAAACTGATGGAGCTGCTGTTTAAAGAAGGTTCAGTCGATAAATTAAAGCTAATCGCCGAAGAAATAAATAACACCGGCGATGAAGAAGCTATAGCCATGGCCAGCGTTATTTTGGGCGACAAGCAGGAAATGACCCCCAATCCCGCCTCCCTGGCCCTCAATGAAAAGCCAGATCTAGAAGTGCCATCGCCATTCCAAGAGCCCATAGAAGACGATAGCACCTTCGACCAAGGCGAACCCTCAGTCGCGCAGTGGGAAGAGCCCTCAGCGGAACAAGAGCCCTCAGCTAATCAAGAGCCCTCAGCTAATCAAGAGCCCTCAGCGGATAAAGAGCCCTCAGCGGAACAAGAGCCCTCAGCTAATCAAGAGCCCTCAGCGGATAAAGAGCCCTCAGCGAACAAACAGCCCTCAGCCGAAGAAGAAGCCCCCGCCGCAAATCAAGCAACCCCTGAGCCCGATTCCCTCGAGGAGCTGGAATCTGCCGGTGATAACGCCATCGATGAATTGGCTGAATCTTTACTTGATGAAGATTTCCTCGACGATAGCTTTATGGATGGCGGCATCTTTGCCGATGTCGGCGAAGTTAAAAAGCCAAAAGAAAATCCCCAGCCCGAAGATCTGGGTCTGGAGGTTAATATTGAAGAGCTCCCCGGTGCGGCGGAACTCGAAAATTCCATGGGTGACGAAGTTATTGCCGAGTTTATGGCCAGCCTGGATGATTTTGAGGGCGTCGACGATGTCGAAGAGCTCAATTCTGTCGATGTAAAAATGGATCTGGCCACCACCTTTATTGAAATGGGCGACACCGCAGGAGCCAGAGAAATTCTCAATGAAATTATTGGTGAAGCCGACGAAGAGGGTCAGGCCAAAGCCAAGACATTACTGGCCAGCATCGACGAATAACAGGGACAAAAACAGGAACCAATAACCGTGCCTGAATGGGTTTATACCCCTAATTGCAAGATACCACAGGGCGAGACCATGCCCGAGGGTATCAAACGCTATGCTGCCGTCGTTGAATACGACGGCAGTGCTTTTTGTGGCTTCCAAAAACAGAAGCACAGCCCCTCAGTTCAGCAGGAGCTAGAGCGCGCCCTAAGCTATGTGGCAGACAGTCCGCTTATTTTGAGTTGCGCCGGCCGCACAGACACAGCTGTGCATGCCAGTCATCAGGTTATACACTTTGATAGCAGTGCTGTTCGCAGCGGCCACAACTGGGTGCAGGGCGCCAATAGCCAGCTGCCCGATTCCATAGCTCTGCGCTGGGCCGGAGAAATGAGCGCAGACTTTCACGCCAGATTCAGCGCCACCTCACGCACCTACCGCTATGTGATCTCTGCCAGCAAAACCCGTCCGGCCATTTTGGCCGATGGAGTCACCTGGGTGAAATTTCCGGTCGAGGCCTCGGCTATGCAAGAGGCCTGTCAGTACCTATTGGGCGAGCAGGATTTTTCAGCCTTTCGCGGTGCAGGCTGTCAGTCCCTATCGCCATTTCGCAATGTCACCAGCGCCAATATTTATCCACTTGGTCAGCTGCTGATCTTTGAGGTTAGCGCCAATGCTTTTGTGCTACATATGGTGCGCAATATGGTGGGTGCATTGCTCGAGGTGGGCTATGGCCGCCAGCAGCCCATATGGATAAAACAGTTGCTTGCCGGGGCCGATCGCTGTCAAAGTGCAGCCACAGCCCCGTCCAATGGTCTGTATCTGGTGAATGTCAATTATCCGCCAGAGTTTGCACTGCCCAGGTTGCCTAAGGGCCCGGCATTTTTGCCTGATAGTCTTGCTCAGGCTTGCGATATGGCTCAGGCTACAATCGAGATAGAGAGTTAATTAGATGTCCGTACGCGTAAAAATTTGCGGTATCACCAGCCCTGAGCAGGCCATCATGGCCCAGCAGGCGGGCGCCGATGCTCTGGGCCTGGTGATCTATGCCAAGAGTTCCAGATATGTGGATATTCAGCGCGCGGCGGAGATTCGCGCGGCTATTGGCCCGCAAACCACCGCAGTGGTGCTGCTGGTCAATGCAGACCAAGCCACAGTGCGTCAGGTGATTACCCAGGTGCAGCCAGATCTGATTCAGTTTCATGGCGACGAGAGCCCGGAGTTTTGTCAGCAGTTTGATTTCCCCTTTATCCGTGCCATACGCATGCGCGAGGGTCTGGATATTGACGCAGAGGTCGCAGCCTACAGAGCCGACGCAGGCTTTTTGTTTGATGCCTGGAGCGACGACCAGTACGGTGGCACCGGCCACCAGTTTGACTGGAATCGCCTGCCCAGCAGTAGAGACTACCCTCTGATTTTGGCCGGTGGGCTAACGCCAGATAATGTCGCCAGTGCGGTCAGTCTGGTTGCTCCAGATATGGTGGATGTTAGCGGTGGCGTGGAGTCGTCGCCGGGGGTGAAAGACCAAGCAAAAGTTGCGGCATTTGTGCGCAATGCCAAACAGGCCAAGACCCAGTCGCCTATAGTATAGAGAGGCGAGTCAAAATATATGGGCCGTCTGCTACAGCTACCTCCGCAGGCGCAATAAATAATTGCGCTGGGCCTTAGCGAGACTGAATCTGTCGTGATAGAATGCCGCCTTGGAATCGCGCCACCATTTAAGTGAGTTAAAAGGTAATAGATGAACTGGCTCAATCGCATTAGGCCCACAGGCCCTGCTTCAGGCAAAAATGAACGCTCAAACTCTATACCCGAAGGGCTGTGGAAGAAATGCCCCAAGTGCGCCTCACCACTCTACCGCCCGGAGTTAGAGCGCAATCTAGATGTCTGCCCCAAGTGCGAACATCATATGCGCATCGGCGCTCGCCGCCGTCTGGATATCTTCCTCGATGAAAATGACCGCCTTGAGATTGCGCAGGATGTCGAAGCCATCGACCGCCTCAAGTTTAAAGATGTTAAAAAATACAAAGATCGCCTCACCGAAGCTCAGAAAAAGACTGGCGAAAAAGATGCCCTAGTCGCGATGAGTGGCAGTCTCAAAGGTATTCCCGTGGTCTCCTGTGCCTTTGAGTTTGCTTTTCATGGCGGCTCCATGGGTTATGCAGTGGGTGAGAAATTTACCCGCGCTGCCAATCTGGCTCTCGAAGAGCGGCGCCCCTTTATCTGTTTCCCCGCCACTGGCGGTGCGCGCATGCAGGAGGCGCTAATCTCGCTGATGCAGATGGCCAAAACCAGTGCTGTACTTGAGCGTTTAAGTGCCGCTGGCGTGCCCTATGTATCGGTAATGACCGATCCGGTTTACGGTGGCGTCTCCGCCAGTCTGGCTATGCTGGGCGACCTCAATGTTGCTGAGCCTGGTGCCCGCGCAGGCTTTGCCGGCCCCAATATTATTGAGCAGACTATCCGCCAGAAGCTGCCCAAAGGCTTCCAGCGCAGCGAGTTTCTGCTCGAGAAGGGCCATATAGATATGATTATTAGTCGCCACCAGATGCGCGACCGTCTGGCCAGCATTCTCTCCAAGCTGACCAACGTACCAGAACCAACTGATGCCTGACCGCTCTCTCGCTGACTGGCTGACTCTGATAGAGAGCAGGCACCCCAGCGAGATAGAGTTGGGCCTAGATCGAGTCGCAGAGGTCTGGCGCCGATTACTTCAGCAACCGCGCCTAAAATCCTGCCAACCCCCTCTGGCCATTACCGTTGCAGGCACCAATGGCAAAGGCTCCTGCATCAGCAGCATGCAGGCACTGTTGCTGCAACATGGCCACAGCGTTGGCACCTTTACCTCACCGCATTTTCTCGCCTATAACGAGCGTATCTGTCTGGCTGGCCAGCCAGTTGCAGATGCTCTGATTATCGATGCCTTTGAGCAAATCGAGGCTGTCACTGCAGACATCTCCCTGACCTATTTTGAGGTGGGTACGCTGGCTGCCCTGGTGATTTTTTATCAGGCCAGTCCCCAGGTAATGCTGCTTGAAGTAGGGCTGGGCGGCCGTCTGGATGCCATTAATATTATTGATGCAGATATTGCCGTGCTCACCAGCATAGCTCTGGATCACTGTGACTGGCTGGGTGATACCAGAACCGAGATCGCCGGCGAGAAGCTGGGCATAGCGCGCCGCGGTCGGCCACTGATCATTGGTGAGCAGGACCATCCTCAAGGCTTTGCCCAGCTGGTGGCAGATACAGGCGCCAATGCTCTTTGGGCAGGCCGCGACTTTAGCTTTTCCAGCGGCGAGCTATTTGACTGTCAGCTTAGCAAGCAAAAGAGCAGTGCAGCGGGCTCCCTGAGTTTCACACAGCTCAATGGTCAGGGGCTATTGCCAGTCAATAAAACCCTGGCTCTGCAAACCCTGGTGGCCGCAGGCTTTGAGTTAAATCAACAAGACTGTGCCATTGCGCTGCAGCAGGTGCGCCTGACTGGCCGTCATCAACAGCTGAGTTACAGAGGCACAGAGGTGATTCTGGATGTGGCCCATAACCCGGCCGCCGCCGAGGTGCTGGCGGCCAATCTGGCGCCATCAGAGGGCCGCACCATTGCTGTGGCTGCTGTGCTGGAGGATAAAGACTGGTCGGGCATTATCGTGCCCATGGCCGATCTGATTGACGATTGGATTATTGGTGAAATAAGCGATAGTTCGCGAGCGCGCAAGGGTCAATCTCTGCTCGAATTGTTATACAATGCTGGCCAGCAAGGCCGCTTGCAGCCATCCGTTGAACAGGCATTTCAACTGGCTGTGGATAATGCGGCAGCGACAGACAGAATACTGGTATTTGGTTCATTTCATACTGTGGCAGCAGTACTGAAAATAATTTTGGCAGAGGTCTAAATTGAGCAGTGGATTAAAACAGCGAATTGCCGGAGCCTTTGTGCTGGGCGCCCTGGGTCTGATAATTCTGCCTCTGCTATTTGATTTTGCCGATCCCAACCGCATAGATCGCAACTCTAAATTGCCCCCGGCTCCAGAAATTGCGCCTGTCAGTGTAGCCAAAGCAGAGCGCCCCGCAGCGGTCAGTGACCAGCCCAAAACCGCCGAAATATTCGATATAGAGCGCTCCACCGAAGCCTCAGACAGCGACGAAAAACCCTACGGCCTCAATGAGCTTGGCCTGCCCAATGGCTGGATTTTGCAGGTGGGCAGCTTTGAAGAGAAGGCCAGCGCCAGCGGCTTTGTCAACCAGCTGCGCCAGCAAAAGTACAAGGCATTTAGCAAGCGTGTCGAGGTTAATGGCAGCACCCGTTACCGGGTTTATGTGGGGCCTAAAATCAATAAAGGCCGTGCCCAGACCGACAAACAAAATATCGATAGGGCATTTAATACCGATGCCATTATTTTGCATTTTGTGCCTTAGGAATTAGCTTGTGGAGATTGCATCAGTAGATCTGGCTATAGTGGGAATCCTGATGATTTCAGGTGTTGTCAGCCTGGTGCGCGGATTTGTTAAAGAAGCCATGTCACTGGTTATCTGGCTGGCGGCATTTGCTGTAGCCATGACCTTTAAAGAGGCCGCCGCCGATTTGCTGGTCAACTTTATTTCGCTGGCTTCTATACGACAGCTGGCGGCCTGGGCCGGGCTATTTGTGGGCACTCTGTTGCTGGGCTCGATGGTTAATTTTTTATTGGGGAAACTGGTTAGCTCAACGGGATTGAGCGGTACCGACAGGACGTTAGGCTTAGTTTTTGGTGTATTTAGGGGGCTGTTGATTGTGCTGGCACTGGTAATTATTTTACCTCAGGCGGTGCCAGTTGATCAGGACCCCTGGTGGACGGAGTCGGCGCTGATTC
>Ga0228609_1000969_pt1 | contig 12278 bp, 9 predicted proteins | sample 10DmetaG_FD_190068 | JGI IMG/M metagenome (GOLD analysis project Ga0228609, IMG submission 190068) | Seawater microbial communities from Monterey Bay, California, United States - 10D | ecosystem: Environmental > Aquatic > Marine > Coastal | place: USA: California | collected 2016-11-10 | reverse complement strand
AGTGAGTGTAATAACGACCCAAACCGGTGGTTAGAGCAGTCACGCCTAAAACTAGAGCGACTTCAGTTTGATGATCTCATCGAGGGTATTTCACTCACAGCCTGCGAGCTCAGCTTGGCGCAACTCACAACGCAGGATCTGTTTTTAGAGTCCAAACACCAGGAGCCTTTATCGCAACTCATTGACCGCCTTCGTAGCCGGCTGGGTTTCCAAGCCGTCTCACACGTTTATGAGCGCGCCGAGCACTTACCTGAGCACTGCTCATTTATCGATGCCAATCAACTCAGCGCACCGACAGCTAAGGCAAAAAATCTGCGTCGACCTTTTTGGTTACTCGAGTCACCGCAACCCATTAGTCAGCGCGGCAACCAACTTTACTGGCTGGATGCTCTAGAGATTATTAGTGGACCTGAGCGCCTCGAGGACTGCTGGTGGAGTCAACCCACAAGTCGAGATTATTACATCGCAAAAACGGGTGCAGGCCAGCCCGTCTGGATATTCCAAGACCGACACAATCGCTGCTGGTTCCTACAGGGAATCTTCGAATAGTGAAATGTTTCAGGTAAGTTAAAAGACCCGTAGGAAATAGGTGCGGAAAAGCCACGCAACGCTGTGAAGCGATAGCACGCCGTGAGGCGTAAGCAGACCAGAATGAAACGATGAAGAACTTAGCAGTAAGCCTCTGCGTTTTAGGAGGCATGTATACCTCAGGAGCATCCGCCGAGGTTATTCAAGACTGCGTACTGAGCGGTGAAGTAGTCAGTATTAATCAGCAACCCTCTGAAGAAATGCACGTCCGGTTCCACAAGATGGAGCACGGCGAGCTTGCAAACTGTAATTTAAAAGGCCTAGCCAAGCGCGGTCGAGTCGATGCAGATATTGCGATGGCAGGCCTTGAGCTACCGAAAGGCTCAAAGGTTACCTATGCCTTCCAGCAGACACGGTCAGAAACCAATTGGCAGCTGCTGAGTGTTCAGCGCCCTGTTTTGCTGACGTCAACAGACTAAATTGCAAACAATCATTACAGCGCCACCTGAATCTTTTCCACGTGGCGCTTTTTATTGCCTAATTTACCGACATTATTGCGTCGCTGGCCAAATCAACTCAGACGTAGCAAAACCAAGCTGCTCACTTCTCACCAAAAATGCCTCTCGCACCGACGCACTCACCTCGGGCTCGCGTGATAACAACCATAGATAATCAGTGTTGTAGCCCGCGACAAACGCGTAACTGTAATCTTCAGCCAACTCAAAGACCGCGTAGGTTCCATAAAATGGGCCAAAAAATGAGACCTTTAAGTGAGCGACATCTTCAGCCCCCATCGGCTTAGCAACGCCCTCGGCCTGGCGCCATTCGCCCTGCTCTGTATTAAAACCTTTGTTCAATACCGAAATCGACCCATCCTCATTCGCGGCATAGGTTGCCGTCACACGCTCGAGATTACGCTCGAAACTATGGTCCAAACGCGCAATTTCGTGCCAAGTTCCTAGATAACGATTGGAATCAAAGCCAGTAACTGGAGTCACACCATCGGGCAAACCGGTACAAGCACTGAGAAAAAAAAGCGATAACACGCCAAGTCGCTTGAGCATGTGATGACCTCCTTTTGGTAAATCACTGACAGAGTATGAACGACTACTCGTGTTGATATGAGGTTTATTTAAAAAAGCCGTATACTGTATAAAAAAACAGTACTTTGAGATGTCATACGCTGAACTTCACTGCTTGAGTAATTACAGCTTCTTACGAGGAGCTTCGCACCCCCAAGAGCTTGTCGAGCAAGCGGCCCACCTTGGCTATTCAGCACTTGCGATTACGGATGAATGCTCACTGGCTGGCGTTGTTAAAGCGCATGTGACAGCTAAAGAGCTCGATTTCAAACTTATTATTGGTAGCGAATTTACCATCAGCGAAGGCTTGAAGCTGGTTGCCATCGCGCCATCGCGCGCAGCGTATGGCGAGCTATCCAGCCTCATCAGTCGATCCAGACGGCGTAGTGAAAAAGGTCAATACCTCACCCATTTACGCGATATTTACTTCCACTTAAAGCGCTGTTTTATCATTTGGCTACCGAGTGATGTCAACCAGGAACGCCATCATGCAGAGGCGCTTGCACGACGCTGCCCTGATCGATTTTGGATCGGTATCCGCCAGCTCTTAAGCCATGACGACCTACTTAGACTTGAGGAGATACAGTCTCTCGCTGACGAAATAAGTGTCCCGACTCTCGCATGTGGCAGTGTTGAAATGCATTCTGCCAGTCGGAAAATGCTGCACGACGTCATCACCGCCATACGCCATAACACCGCAATACAAGACTTAGGACCGCTCCGACTACCTAACAGTCAGCAACACCTACGACGGCTAGATAAACTCATACCGCTCTACCCTCAGACCCTCATCGGCGAAACGTTGCGCTTGGCTCAGCAGTGCAATTTCAGTCTTGACGAATTGCGGTATGAATACCCTGAAGAAGTGGTTCCCAAAGGCCATACCGCAAACAGCTATTTGCGCGACTGCGTATCGCACGGCGCCGCAAAACGTTGGCCAACCGGGGTGCCTACCGCCATCCACGAACGTATAGAGCGCGAACTCGCCTTAATTACTGAGCTTAATTATGAGTACTACTTCCTGACGGTGTACGACATTGTCAATTTCGCACGCACGCGCGATATCTTGTGTCAGGGACGAGGGTCTGCAGCCAACTCGGTTGTCTGTTACTGCCTTCACATCACAGAAGTCTCACCTGAGCAGGTCTCACTGCTATTTGAGCGTTTTATCTCTCGTGAACGCGATGAACCACCCGATATCGATGTTGATTTTGAACACGAACGACGTGAAGAAGTTATTCAGTATATCTATCAAAAATACACGCGGCGCCGAGCCGCACTTGCTGCAACCGTCATTACCTACCGATCGCGAAGTGCTGTCCGTGACGTTGGTAAGGCGCTTGGCATGGATGCTGTATTTATTGAAGACCTGGCGAAGTCGCTCGCGTGGTGGAATAGGGAGCGAGAACTCACAGCCAAATTCAAAGAGCAGGGCATACAAGCTAGCAGTCAGCAGGCCGATATCTTCTTGCGCATGACGCAACAAATATTAGGATTCCCGCGTCATTTATCCCAACACGTTGGCGGATTTGTTATCAGTCGTGGCCCCATTTCAAACTTGGTGCCCGTTGAGAATGCCAGCATGCCCGACAGGACTGTTATTCAGTGGGACAAAGAGGATATTGAATCACTAGGGTTGTTGAAGGTGGATATCTTGGCACTGGGAATGCTCTCGGCCATCAAGAAATCATTGGCATTCGTTCAGCGAAAAAACCCCTCCATCAAATGTATTCAAGACATCCCTAACGATGATCAGGCAACGTTCCGGATGCTTCAAACAGGCGATTCATTGGGTGTCTTCCAAATCGAATCACGTGCTCAAATGTCCATGTTACCAAGACTGAAGCCCAACTGTTTTTATGATCTCGTCATCGAGATAGCAATTGTGCGGCCAGGTCCGATTCAAGGTGACATGGTGCACCCCTACCTTCGCAGACGCGCGGGTCTCGAAGCTATTACCTATCCAGATCCAGCCATCAAGTCTGTATTAGAGAGCACCCTGGGTGTGCCTATCTTTCAGGAGCAAGTGATTCGACTCGCCATGGTCGCTGCAGGCTTTAGTGGCGGAGAGGCGGATGCACTTCGTCGGGCTATCACAAACTGGGGACGCAACAGTAAGCTTCTGACTTTTGAGAATAAGCTCAAGGCCGGCATGTTGAAACGGGGCTATAGCCCCGACTTTGCCGATCAGCTGTTTAGCCAAATCAAAGGTTTTGGTGGCTATGGATTTCCCGAATCACACTCGGCGAGTTTTGCCCTATTAGCTTATGTTTCAGCGTGGTTAAAACGCCACTACCCCGGTGCGTTTTATGTTGGTCTTCTGAACAGCCAGCCTATGGGCTTTTACACGCCTTCGCAGCTTGTCCAAGATGCAGCGCGGCACGGCGTTAATAGTCTGCCCGTCGACATCAACGCCAGCGATTGGGACCATCGTCTAGTGGATGGCGGTGCTCATCAAAGTGATGTGATACAGCTCGGACTAAGATTGATAAAAGGACTGAGCAAACGCGGTGCGGAGCAGCTGCTTGATGCGCGTAGAAACGGTCATTTCGTATCCATTCTCGACGTAAAACGTCGCGGAAGACTCGGTAAAGACGACTTAGAAGCACTCTCAGCAGCCGATGCATTAAGGACGCTGACAGGCAATCGCCACAAGACGCACTGGGCCATTATGGCAGCAAAAGATTCACGTCCTTTACTACCCGAGACTCATACGCCTGACCCAAACGACTCAACCGTCATTAAAGCACCGTCAGTCACTGAAAACGTTATCTTCGATTATCAGAGCACAGGCTTGACTCTGCGTTCGCATCCCTTAGCCCTGCTTCGCCAGCAAAAACCCTTTAGCCAGTGCCGTAAGCAATCGGAACTTATAACCATACAGAGTCAACGTTTTGTAAGAACCGCAGGGCTTGTGACCTGCCGTCAGCGCCCTGGGACAGCATCGGGTGTTGTCTTTCTGACTCTGGAAGACGAGACCGGCAACACCAATGTTGTGGTATGGCCAAAAGTTCAGGAGCGCTTTAGAGCTGCGCTCATGACGGCACGACTACTTCTAATTAAAGGAACCGTAGAATCACGCGACGGTGTCACACACGTCATTGCCAGTGGACTCTACGACCACAGCAGTGCGCTAAGCGAACTCGCGGTTAAATCGCGAGATTTTCACTAATACGCAACTTCCTGTAACCACGCCAAAATACAATCGGTATTACGAATCAGGCGTCGACAGAGGAACTGTGACAGGCTCGCCTTCTATTCCCGCATAGACCGCCAAGATAACCGCATCCTCCTCGCCTATATTGGCTCCGCCGTGCGCTTGGTTAATCAGCTCGACGACAGCATCACCTGCTTGCGCTATATGCGTATCACCTGAATCGGTGCGAACTTCAATCGTGCCTTGAAGAACAACCCCGGCCGTCATGAAAGGATGCTCGTGAAGTGGAAGTGCCATACCTTTAGGTATGGTTATTCTGGCGACTGTCACCTCAGGTTGCCCCTCACTGTAAGCGGGCAACAAAACACCTCGCCAATCCGCAGTTGATTTGGCAAGCACTTCGGTCTCAATTTTTCGCTCTTGCGCACTCACCTTCAGGGAGAGTCCGACCAATGTCGCACCGAAGATAATAATGGGCGCCCATCGACGCCCAACGATTTTGCTCATCATGGCTCTATTCCCCTCGTACTGGCGACTTATTACGGCTGCCGCCTACGTTCAGTAACTACCGAAGGTAAACCATCCTATTTAATCTGTAACGACTGGATGGGTGCTTGAAACGACCTGGCACTCAATAATCATCGCTCGAAACACTGGCGTGTAATTCCCCCATCCCTGTTTGCTGAACCACAAACTCGATAGGTCTACAGCAAACCTGACAATCCTCAATGTACTCCTGCCCAACATCCTCAGGGTTTAAGAGCACACAAATTGACTCCCAACAATAAGGACAATCAATCCATGTTTCCTGAAGTGCACGATCCAAAGCGATTAACCCGCCGCCCTCAACCGCTCACCCCCAACCTCTCGAGAGGTAAAAATGAGTGCACCGTCTGCAATCGCGCCGCCACGGAACATTTTCTTGTCCTTCCGATAATTCTGCGGATTTACCCAAGGCATTTGCGTACCCTGACGCGGCATCTTAGGCAACATACGTTGCATGTACCCAGCAGAGAAGTCATGAATCCAATAGCGTTTCTCCATGGTTCGCGCGAGGATTTCCGGAATGCGAGGCGTGGCCTGATCGTAACCGAATTCGTCCATGTGATTTAACACTCTACACACCCACTCGGCGGTGAGATCAGCCCGAAGTGTCCACGATGCATTGATATAACCAAACGTTTGAACCATGTTGGGAATGTTGGAGCACATAACCCCCTTGTAGGTCCACTCATCGGCAAAGTTAATAGACTTCCCGTCTACGATGAAGTCTGCTCCGCCTAAATTGAGTAATTCAATGCCGGTAGCTGACACGATAATGTCAGCTTCCACGTGTTCCCCTGAGCCCGTAACAAGACCCGTCTCATCAATATGAGAAATCGTATCTGTCACAACATCCGCCTTGCCTGAACGAAGCGCTGTAAAAAGATCGTCGTCTGGCACCAAACACAAACGCTGATCCCAGGGGTTATAGGTAGGCGTGAAGTGCTTTTTCACATCCAACACATCGCCGACCGCCTTTTCAACGTCCTCTAGCAAAGTCTGTGTCACGCGCTCTGGATTAGTGCGCGTCTGGTTGTAAATAAGTTGCTGCCAAACGGTATTACGGAATCTGACGAGACCGTAAGCCCAACTCGCAGGTAACATCGCTCTGAGGACATTTGCGAATTTATCTACGGACGGTCGAGATACCACGTAAGTAGGCGACCGCTGCACCATGGTGACCTTTTCTGCCGTTGTCGCCATGTTAGGCACCAGGGTCATAGCGGTCGCACCAGAACCAATCACCACAACCTTCTTACCCGTGTAATCAAGCTGCTCTGGCCAGAACTGCGGATGCACCCAAGTCCCTTTGAAATTCTCGCGCCCGTCAAACTCGGGCTGATGACCCGCGTCGTAGTTGTAGTATCCCGCACACATCAGCAAGAAATGAGACGTGAAATAAACCGTTTCACCACCGGCGTCTACCGTTAGCAACCACGTCGCAGAATCTGAAGACCAAGAGGCAGCAACGAGTTTATGCCCAAATCGTACCCGATCACGAATACCATGCTCATCAGCCGTTTCGTTCACGTAATCCCAAATTGCGGGCCCGTCAGCGATGGCCTTCTCCGCTTTCCAAGGCTTAAAATTATAGCCAAGGGTATGCATATCTGAGTCGGACCGTATTCCAGGATAGCGGAATAAGTCCCAGGTACCGCCAATCGCTTCACGCCGCTCAATCAGCATGTAATCGCGGTCAGGACAACTTTTTTGAAGATGGACTGCAGCGCCGATACCGGACAGTCCAGCACCCACGATCATGACGTTAGTATGGGTAGCCGTTTCCGGCGACGTATTGTTATTCATATGTAAATCCTCCCATCTCCCGGTCCGATGCGCTTGGGATTAATCACCCAGTGCGGATCGACCTCTCTCAGCAGCGATACGAAGACGCAACGCATTAAGCTTAATAAAGCCCTCAGCATCTGCTTGATCGTATTTCCCCGCATCGTCCTCAAAGGTTGCGATAGCGTCGTCAAACAGCGTATCGGCCGACCGCCTGCCTGTTACGGTCACATTACCTTTATAAAGCCTTATTCTCACATCACCGTTGACTACCGACTGTGATTCATCGATCGCGGTCTGCAGCATAAGACGCTCGGGTGCCCACCAGTACCCGTTATAGATCAATTTCGCATAGCGTGGCATCAGCTCGTCTTTTAAATGCGCGACCTCTCGGTCGAGTGTAATGGACTCAATAGCACGGTGCGCACGCAGTAATATGGTCCCACCGGGTGTCTCATAACAACCGCGGGACTTCATGCCGACGTATCGGTTTTCGACAATATCTAAACGACCCACTCCGTGAGCACCACCCACCTGATTCAAATAGGCGAGTACCGTTGCCGGTGACATCGCTTCACCGTCAATCGCCACAACGTCTCCACGCTCAAAGGTCAATGTGAGCTCATGACCCAACTCCGGCGCTTCCTCTGGAGATACCGACCAGCGCCACATTGATTCCTCTGGCGGACACCAGGGATCCTCAAGAACCCCACCCTCGTAGGAAATGTGGAGCAAATTGGCGTCCATCGAGTAAGGCGATTTCTTAGAAGCATTCGAGAAATCGACAGGGATATCGCGCTCAGCGCAATAAGCCATTAACGACTCTCGCGAATTGAGGTCCCATTCGCGCCAGGGTGCAATCACTTGGATTCCTGGTTTCAACGCGTAGGCGCCCAATTCGAAACGAATTTGATCATTACCTTTTCCGGTTGCACCGTGAGATATCGCATCAGCGCCTGTTTCGTTAGCAATTTCCACCAGTCTCTTAGCAATTAAAGGACGCGCAATGGATGTGCCCAATAAATACTCGCCCTCATAAATCGTATTCGCACGGAACATAGGAAATACGAAGTCGCGAACAAACTCTTCTTTCAGGTCATCGATGTAGATCTCTTTTACACCGAGCGCCTCAGCCTTTGCCCGAGCAGGCTCAACCTCCTCACCTTGGCCAATATCGGCGGTAAAAGTGACGACCTCGCAGTCATATGTGTCTTGCAACCATCTGACGATAACTGAGGTATCAAGGCCGCCCGAATAGGCCAATACGACCTTATTAACATTACTCATTGATTACTCCCGTTCAAGGCAATGAAGTTTACGCTGGCAAGTCTGCGATGGACAGCCGATCACTGCTAAACTAGGCTGGCTATCCGAAAAAGGGCCTAAAATGTCTCGAATTACCCTGACCAAACCCGATGACTGGCATATTCATCTCAGAGATGGCGTGATGCTTAATCGAACTGTTAACGACGTCGCGGCTTGGGCAAATCGTGCTGTTGTCATGCCCAACTTGACGCCACCGGTCAAAACGCTGGACGACGCGACGGCCTATCGCGAGCGCATCATGTCCGCTTTCACCGGCAGCAGTAATTTCGAGCCCTTGATGACGCTGTACCTCACTGACTCAACCACGCCTGCGATAATCGAGGAAGCGGTAACGTCACACTTTGTCTGTGGGGTAAAATTGTACCCGGCGGGGGCCACCACCAATTCAGCTGCCGGTGTTACGGGCCTAGAGTCTTTGAAGCCCACACTGGCGGCGATGGAATCTTGCGGTCTTCCGCTGTTGGTGCACGGCGAAGTGACGGACCATGACATCGACATCTTTGACCGAGAGGCCGTTTTTATTGAACGAATACTGAGTCCCTTGGTCGATGAATTTACAAAACTGCGTGTTATTTTGGAGCACATTACGACTAAAGACTCGGTGGACTTTGTCGAGTCAGCAAGAAACGGTGTTGCGGCGACGATTACACCTCAACACTTACTTTTCGACCGCAATGACATGTTAGTTGGTGGAATACGCCCGCACTTATTTTGCCTACCCATCCTCAAGCGTAACTTGCACAAAGAAGCGCTTCGCGCCGCGGCGATTTCGGGTAATCCAAAGTTTTTTCTAGGAACTGATTCTGCACCGCATACGCTCGAAACCAAGGAGTCCGCGTGTGGCTGCGCGGGCTGTTACACGGCGCATGCGGCTCTCCCATTTTACGCAGAGGTCTTCGAGGAAGAAGGCGCGCTGGATAAACTCGAGGGCTTTGCAAGTCACTTTGGTCCTGACTTCTATGGTAAAGCGCGTAATTCGGAGCAGGTAACGCTGGTAAAAGGGGATAACCCGTCGCCGTTAAGTCTGAGTTTTGGTGACAGCACCGTAGTACCGCTTCGGGCGGGTGAAACCCTGAGTTGGCGCTTGGAATCCACTAGATGAGCGAACCAATTGAAAAGCAGATGAAGCATCGATTTAGAGGGTTTCTACCGGTCGTCATCGATATAGAGACAGGTGGATTTAACGCCGCTACCGATGCCGTGCTCGAGATAGCTGCGACCTTTTTCACACTCACTGAGCACGGCCACTTAGCGGTCAGTCACTCCATCGCTCGAAACGTAGACCCCTTCGAGGGAGCAAATCTCGAGCCATCTGCTTTGGAATTCACTGGAATCGACCCCGAGAATCCACTTCGAGAGGCCGTCCCTGAAGCAATCGCATTAGGGGATATTTTTTCTGAGGTCAGACGCGAGGTGAAAGACAAGGGCTGCACGCGTGCCATCCTAGTGGGGCACAATGCGCACTTTGATGCCGGATTTCTGAACGCCGCCGCTGAGCGCTGCGACATAAAACGAAACCCCTTCCATCCCTTTTCACACTTTGATACCTCGACGCTTGCCGGTCTTGCCTATGGCCACACCGTGTTGGCTCAAGCCTGTAAACGCGCGGAGATCGAATTTAGCAATAGTGAAGCGCACTCAGCCGATTACGATGCACAAAAAACCGCCGAATTATTCGCCGGCATTGTGAATCGCTGGCAGGATTTAGGCGGGTGGACATGGCCTGCAATCGCGCCCACAGAAGCCGGCTAGCTCAGCCCGACAACTCGCTGAGTATTTCATCGAGCGCTTCTACTAGCTCGTCAATATCATTTAGCTCCAGCAACTGATACTTCGTTGCGCTATCGACTGGTAGTAGCTGCAGGAGCGCAAAACACACTTGCCATGCGTTACCCGTATCAACGGTCATTCCCAGCTTCTTAACCTCCGGATGCCGCTGAAGACCCGCTAACACATCGATCATAGAGCGTCCGCCTTCAGGGAGGGGTGTAGCAGGAGGAATGGGATCGATTGCAACGGCGGCCATATTTAAACCCGAGTCCTCACGCCACGTATTTTTTACGTGGAAACGTGCCTCCCCTTCAATGGTAATGCCCAAAAGCCCGTTAGGCAGTTGATCCCAGTCAACGATGTTGGCCACTGTGCCATAGGCGCCCAAATCCAGGTTGGTTTTTGAAGCCTGAGCTACTTCAGATCCTTTCTTTATCCAGACAACACCAAAGCGGGTTCCCTCACGCATACATTTGGAAATCATATCGATGTAGCGTCGCTCAAAGATTTGCAGCGGTAATCGACCGTGAGGAAGCAGCAGAGTACCGAGGGGGAAAAGGGGTAGATCAATCACGCTTATCTCCTTGAGGGTCGCTCATCGCTTCGAGGTCCGTCAACAACAGTAACGCTTCCTCGCGCGAATTCCCGCAAAACTCAAACTCTGCCTTAAATTGGCTACAGCATTCAGGGCGACGGGGATCATCAAAGATCGCACACAGCCCATCGCGGTCGTGGTGGACACAGCGTTCGCCCTTAGCCTTTCCTTTGGGCATACCAAAAAACGGCGTGTGGATCGCGGGCACAATGCAACATGCACCACAACCTGCTCTGCACTCCATTAGAACCCCATCAACCGCGCTCGGGGCCTAGTGGCTCAAACGCGATTATCAGCTTCGGAAGCAATAGAAGTGCCCCCATGACTGCTGCGAGCATCGCCATGACCGTCAGTACCCCAAAGTAAATGCTCGGTGTGAAGTTCGAAAGGGTCAGCATCGAAAAGCCGACAACGACGGTGAGGGTTGTGTAATACATCGCGCGGCCAATACTCGAATGACTGCGATACATGGCCTCACGATAACTACCATCAAGCTCGAATTCACGCCTAAATCGATGGATATAATGAATACAATTATCGACCCCCATGCCGACGACGATGGCCGCAATGGTGATCGTCATGATGTCCAGTGGGATGCCGGCCAAACCCATTACGCCCAACACCAGACCCGCAGCGAGAATGTTTGGCGCAAGACCGAGGAGAGCCAAAGACACCGATCGAAACAGGGCCAAAAACATAACGCCTATTGCGACGAATACAGCGCCCAGTGTCAGAATTTGAGACGCGTAAAGGCTTTGAAGCACATTGTTATACAACACAAGTAAACCTGTAAATTTAACCCGCGTTTCATCAAGACCTGTTTCAGCGAGTATCTGTGCGTAGAGCGATTCAAGGTACTCCGCACGGCGTAACGTTTTGCTGGTCTCCATGGCTCTAACCGTAATGCGAGCTTGCTGCTCAATGGGATCGTAGTAGGGTGCAATCAGCACCTCAGCCACGTCAGCTGGCAAGCTGCGCTCTACTAAAGCGAGTTCGACGCCCCCTAACTTATCATCGTAAAGTCGATCCATGACGGAGAATCCGGTCGACAAAGACAACACTTTTCCAGACTCGGGTCTTGCGTCAACAATGCGATGAATCTGATCAACAAGGTCACGTCCTTCCAACGTAAACCAATAGCCGATTTCAGCTGAATTCTCGTCAGCAAATGACACGTCCTCACCGAAGGGATCGTCATCCCATAGCTCGTCTTCGTCACTACCAAAGTCATCTTCAAACCCAAGGTCATCACTGGCAACGACTTCAATCGTTGTGCGCTCATCTGCAAGCCCAAGGTCAACTGATGCCAGCGCATCAACGGCTTGAGTACTCTCTGAGGGGGGATAGAGAATAATATCGAGCGGTATGGTTCCACCTAGGCGGGAATCAAGTAGCTCCATACCTTGATAAATCTCAGTCGTATCCTTGAAATAGTCGATGAACCGATTCTCAACCTGTAACCGCGACAACCCGAGTATCACGAGCAGGATCA
>Ga0228609_1000968_pt1 | contig 12297 bp, 13 predicted proteins | sample 10DmetaG_FD_190068 | JGI IMG/M metagenome (GOLD analysis project Ga0228609, IMG submission 190068) | Seawater microbial communities from Monterey Bay, California, United States - 10D | ecosystem: Environmental > Aquatic > Marine > Coastal | place: USA: California | collected 2016-11-10 | reverse complement strand
ATTTTCTTCATCTTACTCTCCTTGTTATGTGCAGATGCACTTTTTATAACAGCAAACAACAGCGTTTGCTAACTTATTTCAACCCAATTTCTTTTAATCGTTCATCTAAAAATTCACCTGCTGTCAGTTTATCTAATAAAACATCAGGACGGGGGTGAACAAATAATGGCATTGAGTATCGCGATCGATTTTCTTGTTTGGGAGGATTCACTACTCTGTGTGGTGTCGATGGATAGTGACCCTTACTCGCCATGGATAACATATCTCCAGAATTTACAGTAATATATCCTGGCTTACATGGCACATCATGCCAATTACCATTTACATCTTTTGCTTGAAGGCCCGGTTCAGTTCCAGTGACTAGCAATGTGATAAGGTTTATATCTTCATGTGCAGCAGCGCGCACTTCACCTGGCTCAACATTATCTGGTAATGGTGGATAATGTATAATCCTAAGTAAATTCATATCACTCCCATTAATCATATTCTCTAATGGCTCAGAAAAACTTACATGGCCTTCAGATTCTTGATCCAACCATCCCAATAAAGTTGAGCCCATTTTAATGAGTTTCTCTTGAAAATCTCGTGTTTCTTTTTCTGTAATATTTGGAAGCGTTTTATTTTGGTAAGCATGAAAAAATTCTTTTAGATCTTTATTCGCACTACCTTTAGCATTTTCTGATTTGTAACCAAAATAACCAGCTGATTCACCAGGTTTCACAGCAAAATTTGGTCCCTCATCACTTGCAAAGAAATCCGTCCATACACCATACATTCGATCTATTTCATCAGAACTAATATTATGATCTTTTATTATTGCAAATCCAGTTTCTCTAAAAGATTTTGCAAATTTAGCAGGTGCATCAACTTCGTCTAAGCCAATTGCTAATATTTCAAATTCAGCCATTTTATAAGCTCCTAAAATCCAGTTTCAATTGTATCAAAAAATATTTTCTTTACTGCGTCAATATCTACATCAACCGCAACCTTTGCAAATCGACGTTTTTTATCTTTGCTAATTATTGTCTCACCTATTCTTGATGGCTCCAAACATACCTCAATGGGATGATATTCGTATGTAAATAAGTCAGGATATATTGTAGCAATTACAGTTATTGGATCATGCATTTGACATCCATTGATTCCAACAGCCTCCTGGTAAAATTTGATGTAGAAGTCTGTAGCTTGCGCTAAAAACCCTCCAATAACTGGTGCTTTGTTTGCAAGTTTTGAGAAATCAGAATGCGCACACACTACCTTTTGAGTTACATCAAGCCCAATTAATATGACCTCCCAATCTGCTGCAAACACTTCATCAGCTGCGTGTGGATCATTCCATATGTTTGCTTCAGCAAATTCAGTCACATTTCCACCTGAAAAAACACCACCACCCATAATAACAATTGATTTGACCTTTGAGGTAATTGTTGGATCATGCCTTAAAGCCATAGCGATATTTGTAAGAGGTCCAACTGGACATAATATTATTTCACCGATATTGGCATTAATAAGATCACAGATATATTTATCTGCTGGCACATTTGTTGGTTTTTCTTTTGGGAAATGAGCTGGAATATCTCCAAATCCTTCTTTGCCATGTACATAATCTGAAACTGGGTTTGGACTTTGTACTAAAGGTTTTGAAAATCCTTCTGATACTGGTACATTCTGATTTAGAATTTCAGCTAGAACCATTGCATTACGTGTAGCAATATTTAGAGTTACATTTCCAAAAACACTTGTCATTGCAACTAAATCTAATTTTTCTGATAAGCCTGCAAAAAATATCGCCATTGCATCATCAATACCAGGGTCAGTATCTATAATTATTTTCTGCTTGGTCATTCGTTTTGCTCATTTATGAACTCTTGAACTTCCTCAAATGTTGGAATTGCTTTCGCGGCGCCAATTCTAGTTATTTGTATTGATGATGCAGCAGCTGCATATTCTAATGCCTTCTCTACATTGTGTCCATTATCATAACACGCAATAAAAGATCCTAAAAACGTATCACCTGCTCCAGTTGTATCTATTGCTTTATTAACGAAACTAGATTGTTTAAAAATATTATTTCCCATATGCAATTCTGCTCCACGTGATCCCAGCGTGACCAAAATCATCTCTACATCAAGATCAAATACATTTTCTTCTATCGATTTTTGCAACTCTTTCATTTCCGCCTCATTCATTACCAACAAATCAACAAACGGTAATATTTCTTGAACATGTGAAGCATCAAATGGTGCAGCACTATAGCAGATATTAAACCCTAACTCCTTTGCCTTAATAGCGATCTCGATAGATAAATTAATTTCATTTTGCAAAACAACCCAAGAATTTTCTAATGAAAAGTTTTCTAAAATTTTATAGCATTGTGACTTACTAAATTGATCATTTGCTCCAGCATGTATAACAATTTCATTTTCTCCAGTGACATCTACGAAAATTATTGCATGACCTGTTGGCCCATAACATTTAGAAATAAAATCTGTTTTAATTCCAATTTTTGAAATTTGATCAAGTATCCAGGTATCATCACCAATGTAACCTACATGTTTCACATCACCACCAGCATGGTGAATTGCTACTGATTGGTTTATGCCTTTTCCTCCTAAAATTTTCTCATAGGACTTTGAAGAAATGGTTTCACCATCTAGAGGAAAACGCTCCACTTGATATACATTATCAATGTTTATTGATCCAAAATTGAGTATCATTAATCACCTTTTGCAATTTTTTATTTTTTGATCAATTTAAAATATAAAATTAATTATTGTTTTAAAATCTTACTTCATAAAAAAATGTTTATCAAATGGTAAAATTTTATTTTTTAATTGATTGATCTGATTTCCTCTCACAAACGTAAAAATCGTATGAAACAATTAAAAAACATACAAAGATATTTAATAATGTTCGGACTATCACTTGTGCCGGTGTTATCCTCCAGCCAAGCTGTGGCGGATATTCCCTATACTAAATTCAACTCAATTGATGGTGGTATTATTGATACCAACGACTGGATTGGAAAACCATATTTGATAGTGAACACAGCTTCAAAATGTGGCTTTACACGACAATATACGCCACTTCAAAAACTCTATGACCGCTTTCATGTTCACGGCCTACAAATGATTGCTGTCCCTTCTGATGACTTTAACCAAGAGCTAGACACAGATCAGGAAGTTAAAGCATTCTGTGAATTAACCTATGGCATTGATATGCCAATGAGTGTCACTACAAGTGTAAAGGGCGCTGAAGCTCATCCATTCTTCAAATCATTAAAAGAAGAGGCAGGTTTTGTTCCATCTTGGAACTTTAATAAAATATTAATAGACGCAAATGGTAAATTAGTTGAAACATGGGGATCCACTACAAACCCTATGTCTGCAAAAATAATATCCGCTGTTAAATCTACATTAGAGTGAATATTTATATCTTTACTCTAATCAGCATTTAGATAATGTTTTTATTAGAATACTGTATCTGATTGAGCTCAATTATGAAAAAAGACGATTTGACTGTCGGGCCGATGGCCCTTCATTTTCGCAGACTTGCAATTCCAGCAGCACTTGGAATGCTCTTTGCTACTCTATATAATGTCGTTGATGTTTATTTTGCAGGTAGATTATCTACAGATGCTCAAGCTGGGTTAGCAATTGGTTATCAAGCTTTTTTTATTTTAATGGCATTAGGATTTGGGCTTAGCTCAGCACTCAGTGCTTTAGTAAGTAATGCCAAAGGAAGTGGAGAAACCACCAATGTCAGAAAATATATATCTCAAGGTTTAATATATGCTGTAATATTAACTTTATTATCCATTATAATTGGCTTGTTCATTGGGCCTAAACTGATTGGGTTAGTTTCTGAACCAGGCTCATATCGAGATGCAGGACTTGGATATTTTGGATGGCTTATTTTTGCATTACCTGGTTTTTTAATAGCTTATGGCGGGAACGGCATTCTCCAAGCGCATGGTGATACTTTAAGTATGCAGAGAGCTTTAATGGTAGCTTTTGTTGCGAACATAATACTAAACCCATTATTCATGTTTGGAATTTCAGGATTTTGGTCTGGTATGGGATTTAACGGAATTGCGGCTGCTACAATTACAAGCCAAACTTGTGTTATGCTATTTATATTACTGAAAATATTTCAATTAGAGGCCATGCATTCATTAAAATTATCTGAATTCATGCCATCAATAGACACATTCAAACAAATTACGTCTCAGTTATTACCGGCAAGTACAGCAATGATGGTCATGTTTATTTCAGGATTTGTTGTACAATTTGCTTTAAAGCAATTCGGAGGGCATGCAGTTGCAGCTTATGGAGTAGCACTGAGAATAGAACAAATTCTTTTGCTTCCTGTCCTTGGCATGACTGGCGCTCTTCTGCCAATAGCTGGACAAAATTTTGGTGCTAAAGAATATGATCGTGTCAGGTCTGCTCTTAAATATTGCTGGAAAGCTGGTTTCGTTATGTCGATTATTGCCATTCCTTCACTACTTTTTGGGGCTAGTTTTGCAATGTCACTTTTTACAAATGATCCTGACGTTATTCGTGCTGGTAGTAGTTACTTGCGTGTAGATGCATTTTTATTTCCAGTATACATGATGTTATTCTCTATCAATTCAATTTTGCAAGCATTCAAGAAAGCAATCTGGACACTTTATATAAGTATTTACAGACAAGGTTTTGGAGTAGCATTTTTTGTGTGGGTATTTATCAGTATATTTAATTTTGACGTTCAGGGTGTATGGTTGGGTATTGCAACTGCGGTATCAAGCGGATGGATACTTTCCTTTGTGATAGCTAATAAAGTAGCTCAAAAAGAAATAGGTGGCTTACTTCGATCTTCAAATGAGCATTAATTTAAAAAAGCTTTTTTTGAATAGTGTTGATTTTTATTGATAAGTAATAAATATTATATATTAATTATTGAATATGATATTCAATAATTAAACTGGGGGAATATAATATGAAACGAAGAGAATTAATCTTAGGATCTTTGCTATTACCAATTGCATCTACACAGCTTATTGCAGGACAAAGTGATGACGGTATCAAACGCCTTGCAATACAAGTAAGTGATGGAGATACAGCTACATTTACAAAAGCTCTTAACGTTGCTGCAAACTTTGCACGAGGAATGAGCAATAAAGGTGAAATCTTTGAAATTGAAATTGTTGCATTCAATGCAGGTATTAATTTATTAAGAACTGATAAATCACCCGTCAATGATCGACTAAAAAGTATGTCAGAAAGCATTCCCGATCTAACATTTAGCGCATGCAATAATACAATAAAGGGCATAACTAAAAAAGAAGGTAAAGCACCTCCCATATCTGAACATGCACGTGTTGTTCCAGGCGGGGTTGGGCGCTTAATGGTTCTTGATGATAGTGGATTTTTTGTAGTTCGACCGTAGATCTTATTATACAGAAAAGTATTGAATGATTGGCGCTAACATATACATAATAGTTCGCGGCAATTAAAATATTAGATTTTATCTAATAAAATTTACTGCCATAACCAAATGATGTTTACTCTGATACAAAAAATAATTTTTCCAAATTATAAATTTGCATTAATTCTTACATTCATTTTTACTCTTTTAATTTTGTTAGGAACGCTCTCTCCACTACCTCAAAAAATTGATGCTCCTGGCTCAGATAAGTGGCACCACTTCATTGCATTCGCAGTATTAACATACCCTATGGTTGCAGCAAATAAACGTTTAGGTTTTGCTATAGTGCTATTTGGATTATGCCTTGGCGCAGGTATTGAAATCATTCAACCTTATGTCAATCGTTTTGGCGATTTTAATGACTTCAAAGCAGATTGCATTGGGATTTTACTTGGTTATTTTTCAGGAAAATTAGCTTATATAAAAAATAAGCGTCATCATTTAATGACAGTTTCAAGATAACGGTTAAAAAACTTAAAAATATATATAAGCATAAAAAGACAAACAACTGTGCCAGTTGTGTCACCTATTAAAAAGGCAAAAATAAGTCTTAAAGAATTTTCAGGCATTATATTAGATGTAAATATCAAATTATGGCCAAGAGAGTTAAAAACAGATGAAATAAAGCCAACTAAAACTATAAGTTTCCAAGCATCTTTATTGATTTTACCAATGGTAGTTTTTGTATCCACACCACTCAATCTTAATAAATCAAATGTAAAAATACATATAAGACTAACCAGCACCCAGGCCATTATTGATTGAGCTGAAAGCAAACCATATAAACTATCCTCATGTCTACTTAAAAGAAAAAATACAAAAATATTTGAGACAAACAGGTAAATGACAGAATACCAACCAAATAACCAAGCAGAAATAACTCTAATACCATGCACTGGAAAGATGAGTGCTGCAAATAATGTCAATTCAGGTAAAAAATATGATTGTATAGGAACTACCAACTCAGTAACAAATAGCATCATTAAGCAAGATAAAAATGAAACCACTAGTGTTTTTATTAAGTGTTCTTTTATACTCACTTGATTTTGCATAATTCATCCTAACATTTATATGCTATAAAGATAAACCAACATATTACAACAACAGTAAGTAATTACGCCACGTTAATCAGCAATTACGAAACTAATAATTCATTTTCGTATATACAGCAGTTCTTAGTAGGAAATTTAAGAAAAACCTTTTCAGCAGGAACTTCAATTTCACGTTTTACTTTTACCTTTATGGAACTACCCTCAAAGCTTGCAGAAATTAACTTATGATTTCCCCAATCATCAACACTTTCAATATTTGCCTGAACTGTGTTCTTACCAGCTGATTTCGTTAATTGAACATATTCGGAACGAATACCTAATTTAAGATTTCCATCCTTAACAGATTTTAAATCAGTTTCAGTGGATATTTTAGCACTCCCAAATTTTATTGTGTGGGCATCAACCACATTGCATTCAAAAAGGTTCATAGCAGGAGCACCTATAAAATATCCAACAAATGTTGTTTTAGGTCGGTCAAACAGTTCTGCAGGTGAACCAACTTGAACAATTTCACCCTCGTCCATCACAATTATATTTTCTGCGAATGTCATTGCTTCATTTTGATCATGCGTAACATAAATAAGCGTAGATTGATATTTCTGGTTTATTTCTTTTAATTTACGACGCAATCTAAATTTTAAGTCAGGATCAATAACAGTCAAAGGTTCATCCATTAAAATAGCAGCAACATTATCACGAACTAATCCTCGACCAAGTGATATTAATTGTTTTTGATCTGCAGTTAATTTTCGAGCAGATTGTGATAGTAACCCTTCTAAACTCAGTGCTTCAGCTACTTCATTAACTTTAGATTGAATGAATGCTTTATCATATCCTCTGCATACAAGTGGAAATGCTAAATTATCATACACAGTCATTGTTCCATAAATGACTGGAAACTGAAAAACTTGAGCAATATTTCTATCTGAAGTTGTTTCTTCTGTAACGTCGACACCATCAAAAAGTAATCGACCTTCAGAGGGTTTCACAATACCTGACATAATATTTAACATGGTTGATTTCCCGCAACCAGATGGACCAAGAATTGCATAGCGCCCACCATCAACCCATGTCATGTCAAATGGCTTTAAAGCATACTTACTATCAACAGAATTTGGGTTATAAGAATGTGCAATGTTTTGAAGTTTTATTTGTGCCATTATTTTGTCCCGCTGTATGGTGATGACATTAGAATTCCATCGGATCCAAATGCATAAAGTTTTTCTATATCAAAACTAACTTTAACAGTTTCGCCAATATCAAAATTTTTCACTGCATCTAATAATCCAACTACGTGTATCTGGTCATTATTAAGGTGAAGAAATGTTTCTGATCCACTTATTTCAGCTAATTCAATTTGGAATGGAAATCCTGATTTATCAATTGTAACCCCAGAAGCTCTAATACCAAACGAATATTTTCCATCAGGAAGATCTTTAAAATGTTTCGGTAAGTTAAGTATAACTTCGTTATTAAAGGTTATTTTTTTTCCACTAATTTCTCCATCAACCAAATTCATAGCAGGATCGTTTGTAATTTCTGCTACCTTAGTTGTTGCTGGATTTTCATAGATTTCTTTAGCACTACCCTGTTGAAGTATTTTACCCTCATCCATGACGATGACTTCACCACCTAGCTGCATGGCTTCAATAGGATCAGTTGTAGAATAGATTAATATTGCTTCTTCTGATGCCTTAGAACTGAAGATCTTTTTAAACTCTTCTCTCAATTGCTCTCGAAGCTTGTAATCTAGATTAACCAACGGCTCATCTAGTAGTAAAATATTTGCGTTTTTCACAAGAGATCTTGCAAGTGCAACACGTTGTTGTTGTCCCCCTGATAAAGCTTGTATCTTTCGCCCTTCAAAACCTTCCAAGCCAACTTGCTCAATAGCTTGTTGCACACGATTTTTTATCTCTGCCAGATCAACTTTTCTTTGCTTTAGTGGGAACGCAATATTTTCAAAAACATTAAGGTGAGGGTAATTTATAAATTGCTGGTAAACCATTGCAACTTGACGCTTCCAAACAGGAATAACATCAAAGTTATTTCCATTAAATGAAAGTGTGCCGCTATCTTGAGCAATTAAGCCAGCAATCGTTTTCAATAATGTAGTTTTACCAGATAACGTTCTACCAATGATTGTGTAAATCTTACCAGGTGACATTTCAAAAGAAATATCATTGAGAAAGAATTCTTCTTTACCTTTGGTCGTTAAATTTGATGCTATCAGTGTCATTTATTTCAAGGCTCCTGATAAATTACCTTTTGATAAATATCGTTCAACAATAAATGCCACGACAATCAAAGGTGCTACTGATACTAATGCAGCCGCTGATAGGCTCCACCATGGTGTTATTGATGAATTTAGTGAAACAATAGCAACTGGAAGAAGCTGCACTTCAGTAAATGTCAAAATGAATGCAAAGAAAAAGTCTGTCCATCCAAAAATCATGCAAAACAGCCCGGCAACAACCATTCCTGGTATGGAATTTGGCAATACAACTTTTATGAAAGCCTGAATTGGGTTGCATCCATCAATCAACGCAGTTTCGTCTATTTCGACTGGTACTTTGTTAAAGAAATCAACCATAATCCACACAGCTATTGGCATCAAGAGAACAACGTAAACCATTACCAAACCAAGGAGGGTATCCAGTAAACCTAATTTACCCAACATAATAAAAAATGGTATGGCTAAGACAACTGGGGGCATAATTCGCTGTGATATAAAAAAGAAAGTTATATCATCATTTTTTACAAACCCTGCTTTAAAAGTGAATCTAGACAATGCATAAGCAGCTAACGTTCCCAATAGAATGCTAAGAAAACTTGCTAAAGAAGTGACGAAAATACTGTTTAAATACGGCTCAACAATATTTACACCGCCTTGAGCTGGGGATCGCAATAAAACTCTCCAACCCTCAAGTGTTGGTTCGAAATCGACCCAAGGTATATATGTAGCCCCACTTGTTACAGAGTTAAAATCTTTAAATGATGTAGAAAGTGCCCAGAGAAATGGAGCTATGACGAACATCGACCATAATGTCACTGCAGTGTATTTGAGTGTTACGTAGAAAGTACCCATTTTTTAATTCCTTATCATCAATTTAACTAACATTTTAGCTATGATAGTCAGACTAATAATCATTATAATTAAATAAGTTAGAGATAGGGCTGCGGAATAACCAAATTGGAATTCACGCAAACCTTTTATAAAAATGTAAAAGCTTGATGTTTCTGAAGATGTTCCAGGGCCACCAGAGGTTAACACATATACTGTATCCATGATCTTTGACGCCTCAATAAGCCTAATTATTATCGCGCCTATTGAAATTGGCGCCATCAATGGAAAAGTTACGTATACGAATTTTCTAATTGGGCCAGCACCATCAATTGAGGCCGCTAAGAAAGGCTCTTTTGGCAATGACAGTAAGCCAGCTAAGAGTAGTAAAAACATAAATGGTGTCCATTGCCATACTTCAACAATTATAACTGTTACCTTAGATAATGCTTCGCTGCTCAACCAGAGTGGTGTTACTCCAAAAAGACTAAAAAAATCATTCACTGGGCCTAAAGATTCATGAAAAACTGTTTTCCAGATAACAGTCATAATAACCGGAGTTGTCATCATAGGTATTAAAAAGAGAACTCGGAAAAATCTTTGAAATTTAATTTCTTTCCAAACCATATGAGCCAATGCAAAACCTATAGTATATTGCAAAAAAACCGTAATTACTGACATGAAGCTTAATCTTTGGAAAGATTCCCAAAATCTAGGATCATCAGTAAATAACCTTGTGTAATTTTCTAGACCAATAAAATCCAATCCTGGGAAAAAGCTATCCCAACTTGAAAGACTCAATCTCACAGTAAATCCAATTGGAAAGATTAGTATTCCTAACAATACGATAAAGCCGGGAAGTAAAAACAGATATTTATGTTTAAAGTTCATGATTTTTTTCCGTTTTAAAAGGAACGCCCCAAAATAATTTAAGGGGCGTTCAGTTATTTAATTAAGTTTTATTTTGAATTTATTACAGATTGTCTTCTAAAGCTACACCTATAGCATATGCTTCTCTGATTGTATCTGCACCTATACGCTTAACAATTTTCTTCCAGTCAGCAGCTGCTTCATCAAGAGCTTCTTGTGGAGACAACTGTCCAGCTAAAGCTTTAGATGTTGCTGTAGCTATAGCAGAGTTAAATTGAAAAACACCTGGGACACGTAGTGGGAACACACGGTTTGTACTACCCTCTTCCATTTCCATTAGTGTATCAGCATATTGTTTCGCAATTTCTGGATCCCAACCTTGACGCTCTACATAAAGCTCAGGTACGAAATCTGATTTCTTGAATGGGTTAACACCAAATCGGCCAATAGCTATATCAGCTTGGTGGTTAGCATCATTTGCAAAGAAGCATAAGTAATCAAAAGCTACGTCTTGATTCTTGCTTGCTTTTGCAACTGCAGCAGTCCAACCCCATACAATGTATGGTGCTTGGTTGTACTCATTCTCCCATGCACCGCTAGAACGGTTCCAAACACGATCTGAACCTGGTAGTGGAGCAGCGCCAACTTTATTTTTAATTGGGCTATCATCTTGCATAGCGGCTACGAAAGCATCATCCCATGAGAAGCTAAATAATGTTTGTCCACCTCCAAAAGAATTAATTTCATCACCCAAACCAAAGTTAATTCCACCTGGTGGAACATATTTGGTTGCTTCGACCCAATCGGTTAATGCTTCAACAAAACCTGGACCATTAATTAATGGCTCCATTGATTCTAGATCAAAGAAGTATCCACCTGGTACTCTTGGGTTCTTTGCATATGCTACTGAACGACTAAAGAATGCTGCAAACATTAGGTCATCTTTTTTCATAACTTCTGCTGAACCATACTCTAGTTCGCCATCGTTATCCCAATCCCAACCATTGAAGAAGCTGGCCATCTCTCCATACTCTTTCCAAGTTTGAGGAATACGTAATTCATTGCCAGTTTCAGCTTTATATTTTGCTTGGTACTCTGGATTATCAATCACGTCTTTTCTATATTTTAGATAATGACGATCACCATCAATTGGGAATTGGATCATCTCACCATCCCATGAGTTTACATCAATGTGACTTTGCGTAACATCTTGCATTTGACGCATGTTCACATATTTGGCTGGTACTGGCTGTAAGTACTGCTTCCAATCTCTAATGAAGTTTGAGAAACCAAATACAATATCATAAGGTGCTTGGCCTGCTTGGAATGGAACCATAGCTTTTGAGTACAAATCACCAGCTGGTGTGTGAATAACATTCACTTCAGCACCTGTTAATTTGCTAAATTGCTCAGCATGTAATGCTGTTGGCTCACCAATAACAGGAACAGCATGCGTATTGATTGTTAATTTCTGTCCTGAATAATCTTTCTTTGACATTGATTCATAAGAACACTCACCGGCGATATCACCTGTATTCTTAATATGTGGAAACTGATCGCTCCACTTGTCAGCTTGAGCAGCTACAGCAATTAAACTTGCAGTCACCGTCAATGTACTGATTTTAATCATCTTCTTCATACTTTTTTCCTCCCAGATTTTAGTATTTCTTTGATTATGGTATTAGGACAGCACGTCCTTTTACTTTTCCATTATTTAAATCCTGCAAAGCTTGGTTCGCATTTGCCAGACTATATTCCTGTGTTGATAAGTGAACTTTTCCCCTATCAGCCAGAGACATTAGTTCCGTTAGCTCCGCCAATGTTCCGACTAGATTTCCAACG
>Ga0228609_1000962_pt1 | contig 12331 bp, 11 predicted proteins | sample 10DmetaG_FD_190068 | JGI IMG/M metagenome (GOLD analysis project Ga0228609, IMG submission 190068) | Seawater microbial communities from Monterey Bay, California, United States - 10D | ecosystem: Environmental > Aquatic > Marine > Coastal | place: USA: California | collected 2016-11-10 | reverse complement strand
TTTTTAGCTTAAGCGAACTAATTCAGGCTTTTTCTTTTAGTGGCCTAAACAAGTCTGGCGCAAGATTTGACCCAGAAAAAAACCGCTGGTTTAATCATTCTCACATTCAAAACACAAAGAATTCTTTTGTGTCTGATAGAATTAAAAAAGCCTTTGGTTCTGAGCACTCTAAATATAAAGAAGAAGAGCTAGACAAGATTGCCGAACTAATAAAGCCACGACTTGAAGATCTTAACGACATTGTTAACACTTCTAGATTCTTTTTTATAAAACCAAAAGAATACCCCGAAAAACAAGTCAAAAAGCTAAAAAAAGCAGGGTTTAATGAGGTGATAGAAAGCATCGTGTCTATTGTTAAAAAGTCTGGCGACTTAAACAGCTTAAAGCCTCTTGTTGAGGCTCTTGTAAAAGAAAAAGAATGGGGGTTTGGAAAGGTGCTAGGATTGTTTAGGCTATCAATCGTTGGCGAGCTTTCAGGGCCTGATTTGTTTGAAGTAGTTTCGATAATAGGAAAACAGGAGGTGTTAGAAAGACTGAACACTCTTAAAGACCACCTTAACAAGGTTAATTTATAAAAACATTCTTGTCTGAAGGCTTTTGTTTGAGTAGAAAATTTAGTATATTATAGGCTAACCCGAAAAATTAATACATACTATGATTTTTTACATTCCTTTAATTGTTTTTTTATCTCTTATACTTCTGTTTGGCACGTTTTTTATTGTCAAGCAACAATCTGCTGCTATTATAGAGCGCTTTGGTAAATTTACCAGCACCCGACAGTCTGGGCTTCAGCTTAAAATACCAATAATTGATCGTGTGGCCGGAAGATTAAGCCTAAGAATACAACAGCTTGATGTGGTGGTTGAAACTAAAACAAAAGACGATGTGTTTGTAAAGGTCAAAGTATCAGTTCAATATATGGTTATAAAAGACAAGGTTTATGACGCGTTTTACAAGCTCGACTATCCTCAAGATCAAATAACGTCGTACGTGTTTGATGTTGTTAGGGCGGAAGTGCCTAAAATGATTCTGGATGATGTTTTTGAAAAGAAAGACGACATTGCTATCGCGGTAAAAAGCGAACTTAATGAGGCCATGAAAAACTACGGTTTTGACATAATTAAAACGCTTGTAACAGACATTGATCCTGACGCACAAGTAAAAGAGTCAATGAACAGGATTAACGCTTCAGAAAGAGAAAAAGTTGCCGCTCAATTTGAGGGTGATGCACAAAGAATATTAATTGTTGAAAGAGCAAAGGCAGAAGCAGAAAGCAAAAGACTACAAGGGCAAGGTATAGCCGACCAAAGAAGAGAAATTGCTCGTGGACTTGAGGATTCTGTAAAGGTTCTTAACGGGGTAGATATAAACTCTCAAGAAGCTTCCGCACTAATTGTTGTTACACAACATTATGATACGCTTCAATCCGTTGGGTCTGAAAGCAATAGTAATCTGATTTTGCTGCCAAACTCTCCTCAGGCTGGATCAGAAATGCTAAACAACATGGTGGCTTCTTTTACAGCAAGCAATCAGATCGGTGAGGAGATGAAAAAAGCGGCGTTGAGAAAAGAGAAAGAAAAAGGCAAATAAGCTATTTCTTCCAATTGTCCCTAAGCCCAACTGTTTTGTTAAAAACCATTAAAGAAGGGGTGTCGTTGTCGACTATGAAATAGCCTTTCCTTTGGAATTGAAATTTGTCTCCTTTTTTTGCTTTTAATAACGAAGGCTCTGCCTGCGCAAAACAAGACTTTGAAGATTCTGGATTAACCATTTTCAAAAGCTCCTCTTCGTTTTGTGCTGTTGCAGGACTAGGGTGTTCAAAAAGTCTGTCGTATTCATTAACCTTAACTTTTACTGAGGCTTTTTTTGAAACCCAATGCAAAGTGCCTTTAACCTTTCTTTGGCTTTCTTCAGTTCCCGAACCGCTTTTACTTTTGGGGTCATAAGTACACAAAACCTCTTTTATGTTGTTTTGATTGTCAAATATCACTTCGTTTGCCATGATGATATAAGCACTTTTTAGTCTAACCTCTTTTCCAATTGTAAGCCTAAAATATTTTCTGTTTGCCTCTAGCTTGAAGTCTTCTTGTTCAATGTATATTTCTTTGCCGAAAGGTAGCTCTCGTTCTCCAGCATTAGGGTTTTCTGGATTGTTTTCTGACAAAACTACCTCATCGTCATCGCTAGGATAATTGGTAATGTTAAGTTTTAAAGGGTTTGTTACTACCATTACTCTGTTAGAAGTTTTGTTAAGCTCCTCTCTTGCGCAAAATTCCAAAAGAGACGCTTCAATTATATTTTCCCGTTTAGCAACACCCGCAAGCCTTACAAATTCTCTTAATGCAGAAGGGGGATAGCCCCTCCTTCTGAGTCCTGAGATTGTTGGCATCCTTGGGTCATCCCATCCTGAAACAATACCTTTCTCTACTAGAAACATTAATTTTCTTTTAGAAGTGATAGTGTGACTCAAATTAAGACGCGCAAACTCTCTTTGTTTTGGTCTAATTTTATTCGGTTCAACCAACTTATCTAAAAACCAATCGTACAACTCTCTATGTGGTTTAAATTCAAGAGTGCATAAAGAATGTGTGATTTGTTCTATATAGTCTGATTGGCCGTGAGCCCAATCGTACATTGGATAAACCTTCCATTTTTCTTTTGTCCTAGGATGCGATTTTTTTAAAACTCTATAAATAACAGGATCTCGCATTAGCATATTGCTTGAGGTCATGTCTATTTTTGCTCTTAATACGTGCTCTCCTTCGTTATACGTGCCGTTTGTCATTTTTGAAAACAGGTCTGTATTCTCCTCTACAGGCCTATTTCTGTATGGGCTGTTCTTGCCTGCTTTAGTTGGGGTGCCTTTCTGATCGGCAATTGTATCCGATGTTTGGGAATCAACATAAGCAAGTCCTTGTTTGATAAGAGTATTAGCCCATGAATGCAATTGAGTGAAATAGTCTGAAGCATACCTCTCTTCTTTCCATGTGTAGCCAAGCCATTTAACGTCTTCTTTAATCGCGTCAATGTATTTCTGTTCTTCTTTTTCTGGGTTCGTGTCATCAAATCTGAGCACAACTGGAGAAGAATAATTTTGAGCTAGATTAAAATTAATCCAGATTGCCTTAACATGTCCAATGTGTAAAAAACCGTTAGGTTCAGGAGGAAACCGAAACTTTAGGTCCTTTTTTTGCATTCCTGAAGAAATGTCTTCTTCAATTATATTTTCTATAAAATGTTTTGATTCTTTCACTTGTAATAAATAACAAAGTTAAATAATTCTTAAGTCTTTTTCTTTCTTTAAACTATCTTTGTTTCATGGGAACAATTATGCTAAAAAACATTCGTTGTTATTCTTTTCATGGCTGTTTAAAAGAAGAGACTGTTATTGGCTCTAAATACAGGGTGGACTTAAGCGTTAAAGCCGATCTTAAAAAAAGTGCCAAGACAGACCAACTAAAAGACACTGTTGATTATGTGCTTTTAAACAGGGTCGTTAAAGACGAGATGAATGTTCCTTCAAAGTTATTAGAAAATGTTGCACATAGAATTATTGCTTCTGTTTTTAAAGTAGAGTCTAGGGTAAAAAAATGTAGTGTCCAAATCACAAAACTAAACCCTCCAATTAATGGAGACGCTGTTGGTGTCTCTGTAAAATTAACTCAAAAAAAAGACACTAAATTTTAAAAAAGTGTATTTTTGCCCCTCATTGGCACTGTGGCCGAGTGGCTAGGCAGAGCTCTGCAAAAGCTTGTACAGCGGTTCGAATCCGCTCGGTGCCTCATTTAAACCCCTTTTTTTAAGGGGTTTTTTTATTCGAAAAACCCTTTAAATATTAAAACAAAGCCAATAATTAAAATGATTGTATTTACGGCAATTTTTATTTTAGTTATTATCTTTTTAGTGAGACTTGTTTTTAACTGCTGTGCAAGGTATATTTTTCCTAAATCAATCGTAAAATATGTTCCGACTATTACTAAAAAAAACACCACCATTTTGTATTGTGTTTCTTTAAATCCTGGGCCATAGTTCGCAACTATTAAAATCCAAAAAACAAGAACAGCAAAATTAATAATATTGAGTAAAAACCCTTTTATAAGGTTCTTTAAAAGATTTGGAGATACTGTTTCAGAATCTATCATGTATTCTTTTTCTTCATTGTTTTGATACATTCCAAGAAGCGTGATTCCTGCATAAAAAGAAAGCAAAACACCCCCTAACACTTTCCAAGACGGGTTATCTTGTATTGACTCTAAAAGACTACTGGTGCTAGCATATGCTATCGCAAAAAAAACAATTTCTGAAAAAACAACCCCTATGTTAAAAAAAACAGCAGCTTTGAACCCTTTGCTAACACTTACTTCTAAAATTGTAAAAAAAACCGGTCCGATTGTAAAAGACAATATAATACCAAGGAATATTGCTGGAAGAAAATCGCTAATCATTATTTGTTTCTATTATGCTTCCTCCTAAAGAAATGACTTGATTAAATGTTTTTGGGTCACCATGCACCTCAATTGAGCCGCCCAAAGAGGCGTTGGCTTCAAAAATATCTCTTGCATAAGCTTTACATGAGCCGCCGGAAGAAGCTTTTACTTTTGTTTGGCTTGAGTTTAGTTCGTACGCTTTAACGATTGAGCCTGACTTAACGATGGCATCAAAAGAAAATGTAGTTCCTTTTAAATTAATTACACCTCCGCTATTTGCCGTTGCGGTTGCTTTTTCGGTTTGAATGTCTAACTCTATTTGACCGCCTGTTGTTGTTTTTAAATATATTGTAGACTGGTCTGTTTTGTCTTTAGAAATAACCGTTGCCCCTTCTTTTGCTTCAATTAAAAAAATTCTACTTTTATGTATCAGTTTAACTATTGTGTTTTGTCCTTTTAGTTTTTTTACAAGCTGCATTCTTATTATTAATGAGCCTGACTTGTTTATTATAACCACATTTTCTGTGTTGTCTCCTGTGATTTTTAAAATATTTTGTTCGCCTTTTTCTAAAACAACATTTATTCCATCTAACACTTTTAATTCTTGAAAATCACCTATATTTTTTTCTATTTGAGAGAAGGCGCTTTGTATGAAAAGAAGGAATATTAGTTTTCTCATTGTTTGTTTATTATTTTTTTAAAATTACATCTTTTCTATTAATGAAAAATCTATTTGTTGTTTTCTTTGGTTTACTCCGTCAACTTGAATCAACACGGGGTCTCCAAGCCTATATTCTTCTTTTGTGTTTCTTCCTAATATTAACATCTCTTTTTCATTAAAAACAAAATAATCTCCAGGTACATCTTTTATTTTAACAAAACCTTCGCATTTATTGTCAATAGCCTCTACAAAAACCCCTCTTTCTGTTATCCCTGAAATAACTCCGTTAAATTTCTGATTAATTTTAGTGGACATGTATTTTACTTGCATAAACTTAACAGAGGCTCTTTCTGCTTTTGTTGCCACTTCTTCTCTATTTGAACAGTGTAAACAAAGAGCTTCTATGTCTTGTTTTTTTGTTTGTTTTAATAAAATTTTTTCCATTTCTCGGTGTACTAAAACATCCGGATATCTTCTAATTGGTGAGGTAAAGTGTGTGTATTTTTCAAAACACAAGCCAAAATGGCCTATGTTTTTTGTTGAATATTTAGCCTTACTCATGCTTCTAATAACCAGTGTGTCTATTAGATTTTTTTCTGGGGAGTTTTTTATTTTACTTAATAAACTATTAATTTCTTTGTTTAAATTTTTTGGGTTTTTTAAATTTTGTTTATACCCTAGTTTTAATATTATTCTTTCAAGCGTAATTAGCTTTTGATCGTCTGGAAGATCATGAACCCTGTAAAGTCCTCTTTTTTCTTTACTAAATATTTCTGCTACACTTCTATTGGCTAATAGCATAAATTCTTCTATTAGTTTATTTGCTGAAAGAGCAGTTTTAATTTTTGTTCTTATTGGTTCCTTGTTTTTATCCAGAACAAATTTAACTTCAGTTTTATTAAAAGAAATAGAACCCTTCTTGTGTCTTTTTTTTCTAAGTTGCTGAGCGATGTTATTTATGTATATAATAGCTTTTGATACTTTTTCGTCTATTTTTTTTTTCTTGCCCGTGAGGGATATTTGTTCAGGGATCAAATTCGTTTTATTATCTATAATGTGTTGTGCTTCATTATAAGAAAGTCTTTCGTTTGAATTTATTATAGTTTTGCCAAACCATTTTTTAGTTATTTTTTCGCCCTCAAAGATGAATACTGCTGAAAAAGAATATTTGTTTTCTTTCGGATTTAGAGAACATAAATTATTAGAAATTTCTTCGGGTAACATTGGTACAACTCTGTCAACTAAATAAACTGAAGTTGCTCTTTTTTTTGCCTCCTTATCTAAGACTGTGTTTTCTTTTAAGAAATGTGATACGTCTGCAATATGTATTCCTATTTCTGTTTGAGAATCGTTTATTTTATTTACAGAAATTGCATCGTCAAAATCTTTAGCATCAGGTGGATCTATAGTAAACGTGGTGCTTTTTGTTAAATTCCTCCTTTTTTTATCTTCTTTTTTGTTTTGTAAATATTTTGTTTTTTCTGCAGCTTTTAACAAATGATTTTCAAACTCATAAGGAAGCTCAAATTCTTCTAAGATAGCGTGAATCTCATTATTCACTTCTCCTTTTTTTCCTATTCTTTTTAAAATTTTTGCTTCTGGAACACTTTGTTCCCATTCCTTTATATTAAAAACAACTATTTCGTTTTCTGTAATTTCCTTGTTGTCTGTATTAAAAATTAAATAATCTTTATTAGAGTTGTATTCTATTTTTTTTACACCATTCTCAATAAAAACCAACCCTACATATTTTTCTTTTTTTCTTGAAACAATACTAACAACCTCAGCCTCTCTATTATTAAGTTTAACACAGCTTACTTTATCCCCATTAAGGGCCTTATTGATATTACTCTCTGATATAAAAAAGTCTTTTTCATAATCAGGCGAAATTAGATATGCAGAACCTTTTTTTGTTTTATCAATTTCACCAACTATATATTGTTTTCTGTTTAATATATATTTCCCTGGAGATATTTCTATAATTCTATTTTTTATATTAAGTTTTTGTAAAGATCTAATTATTAAAATATCTTTTTTTTCTTTTATCTTACTTTTAATCTGTCTGTAGTTATAAGACTTTTTAGGGAACTTATTAAATACTTCTAATATTTCGTTTTCGTAAATTTTTGTTTTTTTCTTTCCCATTTAATACAAGAGTAAATATAATTCTAATAAAGTTTTAAAAGCGAAATATTAGTTAACAATCATATAATAATAATAATATAATTTTAAATAATATATGGATTATATTATAGCTTGTTAATTTGTATAACAAAGAATTAATTATGAAAATAAAACAAAAATAATTAACACATAATAAACAACGAATAAATAAAGTATCGAAGATTTATTATAATTATTAACACATGTTAAAATTTATAAGGTTAATAAAAAAACAAAACAAAATTGTTAATAATTAAAAAAATAATGTTAGCAGATGTAAGAAAAATAATAACAAAAGATTTTTAATTTTAATAAAGAACCTTTATTTGATAATTATTAAAAAGAGTTAACAATTCACAAACCAACTATTAACATATGAAAATATCAATCGGAAATGATCACGCGGGTACACTATATAAAAAGGAAATAATAAAAATTCTTAAAAAAGAGGGCCACAGTATAATTAACAACGGAACAGACACTGAAGAAAGTGTAGACTACCCTGATCATATTCATCCTGTGTCAAAACAGGTTTCTAATAAAGAAGTTGACATGGGTATAATAATATGTGGAAGTGGGAATGGAGCTAATATGACAGCAAATAAACACAATAATATAAGGGCGGCTCTCTGTTGGAACAGTGAAATTGCAGAACTCTCAAGAACACATAACAATGCTAATATACTTAGCATACCGTCCCGTTTTGTTTCTCTAGATAAGGCAAAAGAAATAGTGAAAAAATTTATAAACACGGAATTTGAAGGAGGAAGACACTTAAAAAGAATAAACAAAATACCTCTTCAATGAAAATAAATTGGGTAGTAAAAAAATGGAGTGCTTTAATTGCAAATGAAATATATTTTATTTTAAGATTAAGGTCTGAAGTTTTTGTAGTAGAGCAAGAATGTGTTTATCAAGACATTGACAAAAAAGACCTAGAAGCAATACATATTATGGGCTATTTAGAAAATAAACTTATTGCGTACTCCAGAATTTTTAATAATGAGGAATATTTTAAAGAAACCTCTTTTGGAAGGGCAATTGTAAAAAAGAAACATAGAGGAACGGGTCTAGGGCATGAGCTTGTTGCAAAATCCCTTGTTGAAATAAAAAAAAATTACGGAATAAACCCAGTTAAAATATCAGCACAGGCACACTTAAAAAAGTTTTACTCAGAACACGGCTTTGTAACAAAAGGAAAAGAATATTTAGAAGACGGAATACCTCATGTGGCCATGTATTTAAACATTACTTAAAAGAAGCAACAAGCTTTTTTAAAAGAGAGTCAACAAGAACACAAATTTTTTTACTTTCCAAAACAGAAGTATAATTGTAAATAATAAAAAAAGAAATACCAACCGGAAGCAGGGTAAAACAATCAGAACCCTTAATAGACTCTCTAATCTTGCGCTTTATAAGGTTTCTTTTTACAGCAGATTTAAAGTTTTTTTTAGGAACACTAACCCCATACTTAACAAGACCATCATTAAAAAAATAAAATTTTAACAATAGCCCGTCCTTTTTTATCAACGAACCCTCATTAAAAAGTAGTTCAATTTTTTTTTCACCTTTTAAAGAAGAAATCATTTTGAAATGTTTAAAACATTATTTTTTTGATCTATATCGGCAAGTCTTTTTGAAGGATCAATTTCTATAAAAACTACTTTTTTTTTGTTGTCTTCTATAAAAAAAGAATATTCAGAATTTGCCCATTTCCAGGGGCTTAAATTAGTTACAACAACACTTAGGTCAAACTGTTTATAATTAAACATTAAATCAGTAGGGATATAATAAAGCTCTTTAGATCCGTCGTCAAATGTGATAAAAAGCTCAATTGGCATAGGCATATTTTCTATTCTCCTTAACGAAACCCCTCTTGTCTTGTCGTTGTAAGAAACTATTTCATAATCTATTTTGTTTGTGGTTCTAGTCCAGTCGTTTAAGTACCACTCAAGCTCAGTGCCTGAAACTTTCTCAGCAACTCTTTTAAAATCATTAGGAGTAGGGTGTTTAAATCTAAAGTCGTTATAATATCTTTTAATAGTTTTTGACAGATTTTTTTTGCCAATTATATAACCAAGCTGTGACAGAAAAACAGAACCCTTGCTGTAAGCGTTTGCTCCGTAAGTAAAATTATAATTCCATCTGTCAGAGTGAACGGTTTGGGGCTGGTCTATTTCAATAGCGGGGTTTTCTTTTTGTAGATTATTAATCATGTAATACCTCTCATAACTACTTTTGTGCGGAAAAGGAGAGGTTTTGTTGTTTACAAACTCCTCGGCTAGTGAGGTAATATACTCAGTAAACCCTTCGTCCATCCAAGGGTGTTTAGCTTCATTGTTTGCTAAAATATGTTGAAACCAAGCGTGAGCTAATTCGTGCGCAGTAACACCAAATAAGCTTCCGTAAGATCTTTCGCCAGTTATCATTGTGCACATTGCGTATTCCATTCCTCCGTCTCCACCCTGTATAACAGAGTATTGTTCCCATGGATAGGGGCCAATATTTTTTTCAAAAAATTCAAGAAGTTTTAAGGTGTCGCCCTGAAGCTTTTTCCAATCATCAACATTAACGGTGTTTTTGTATAAAAAATGTAGGTCAACCCCCGATTCAGAGGTTATAATGTCGTGCAAATAGTCTGGGTCTGCAGCCCAAGCAAAGTCATGCACATTAGGAGCGTAAAACTTCCAAGTTAATGTATTGTCGGAATTTTTTTTAGTTTTTTCTCCGTAACCATGACCTATTTCTTTGGCGTTTTGAAGGTAGCCAGTTCCTCCAACAACGTAGTTTTTATCAATATTAATATTTACCGTGTAGTTCCCCCAAACACCATGAAACTCTCGTCCAATGTACGGATTGGGATGCCAGCCCTCAAAATCATATTCAGCTAGCTTGGGAAACCATTGCGTCATAGTCAAGTGAACCCCCTCTTTATTAAGTTTTCCAGAGCGCCGAATTTGCAAAGGAACTTGTCCGGTAAAAACCATTTTAAGTTCTGTTTTTTTTCCAGGAAGCAAAGGCTTATTGAGCTTGACCACTAAAACTGTTTCGTTTTCATTGAACTCAACTTTTTTTCCGTTTTGTTCCATGGATCCAACTTTTAACTCTCCAAAATCTTTTTTTTCAAGACCAAAAATTCTGCTGCCCACCCTTCTGTCAGGATCTTGAATTGTTCGGGACCGAATATCCATTTGACTTCCTGGCCTAAAAGCATTAAAAAAAAGATGATAATAAACCTTGTTTATAGTGTCAGGAGAGTTGTTTGTGTAAAGGATTTTTTGTTCACCCAAAAAAGTGAAGTCAGAAACATCCATTTTAATATCCATAAAATATTCAGCGTGTTGTTGCCAGCTTGCTTGTGAGAACAGCACAAAAGGGACAAAGAACAAAAAACAAAAAAAAGACTTCATAAGAACTAATTAAATAATTGATTGAAAGAAAAAGACTGATCAACTCTCACGCCTTTTTCTGTGTTTTTTAAGGTTACAATTTCATTATGAGCGTCGTGCTCTAAAAACAAATAATAGTTGTTTTTTACCGCACTGTTTAAAAAGGCTTCTTTTTCGCTCATAGAGACTAAAGGCTTGACATCATAACCCATTACGTAGGGCACAGGTAAATGTCCGCTTGTTGGGATAAGATCTGCCGTAAATACAATTGTTTTGTTTTGGTATTGAATTTTTGGAATCATTTGCTTTTCTGTATGCCCATTCACAAACATAATCTCAAGGTTTAGTTCCTGTTTGTGTTTAAAACCAGTGTCGTGTTCAGAAACAAAAGACAAGGCTCCAGAAGACTCAATGGGAAACAAATTTTCACTTAAAAAAGAAGCTTTTTCCCTAGGGTTAGGGTTTTTAGCCCAGCCCCAGTGGCTCTTGTTGCTCCAATATTTAGCATTTTTAAAAAGAGGCTTGTAGAAAGACTTTGTTTTGTCCCAAACCGAACCCCCTCCGCAATGATCAAAATGAAGATGAGTGTATATGACGTCGGTGATGTCATCACACGAAAACCCCGCCTTTTTAATTGAAGAAACAAGGTCGTAATCTCCCCACCTGTAGTAATAACTAAAAAACTTTTCAGTCTGTTTTGTGCCCATACCAGCATCAATTAGGGTTAGCCTCTTTCCGTTTTCAATTAACAAACATCTTGATGCCATGTCAATCATGTTGTTAGAATCTGAAGGATTGGTTTTTTTCCAAATGGATTTTGGAACTACCCCAAACATAGCCCCCCCATCTAATTTAAAGTTTCCAGCCTCTATAGGATATAGTGTCATATTAAAAAATAAAGATAAAGAATTACTTGATAGTAAGCCTAAGGACTGAACACACTGAATTATGAACAAACTTATCTCTTCCTCCGCCAAACAAGACGTTTAGCCAATTGTCTTTTTCAGGGGTTCCTAAAATTAATAAGTCAAAATTTGCAGATTGCTCCGTAATGGTTTCTAAAGGGTTGTCGCTTTCTAAAACCAAAAGAGAGCTGTTGCACTTGGTTTTTGATATCAATTTTGAGGAAGAATCAGAAACTTTATTGATCGAGTCCTGTGAGGCGCCTAAGGGTACAATATTTAACAATGTTAGTTCGGCACCATAAAAAGCACAAATATTTTCCGCCACCTTGATGAAGGCCTTGTTTTGTCTTCCGGGCCTTAAGGCAAGAACAACTTTTTCAAAACTTCTAATGCCATTGTCTTTATAAAGTGCAAAACTAGAGTTTACGTTTCGCAACAACCAACCAATAGGGTTTCCAATTAAAATACCAGACCGCGCTCTTCCCTCCCAGCCCATAACAAGCCACTTGCATTTCCGTTGCCCTGTAATGTTTTCTATGGAATTAGAAACGTTGTGAGTTGACACGGTTTCATAGGTTAAGCTAGTTTTGTTTAGGGGCTTAATATTTAAGATTCTTCTTTTGATCGACTCAGATCTTGGTGAATGTGTGTTGACAGCTTCAAGAAAGGTTTGATTAGGCGCTTCAATTAAGTTTATAGCATTTAATTTAACACCGTCTTTTATAGACGAAGCTATTTCTACCAAAGTTTCAGGAGAGGTTTCATCACCAAGTAAAGGGACGACTA
>Ga0228609_1000955_pt1 | contig 12361 bp, 18 predicted proteins | sample 10DmetaG_FD_190068 | JGI IMG/M metagenome (GOLD analysis project Ga0228609, IMG submission 190068) | Seawater microbial communities from Monterey Bay, California, United States - 10D | ecosystem: Environmental > Aquatic > Marine > Coastal | place: USA: California | collected 2016-11-10 | reverse complement strand
GAGGACTTCGAAACTGGGTTTTTTAAGTTTTCTTTTTTCGTACGAGAAAGCAATGGTAATATAAATGCTGAAAAACACTATATAATAAGCGAATATGCAGAAGGCGGTGATAAGTTCTTTGAATACCCTCAGTCAAATGCAAGCGCATTTTGGGAAATACAACACAATTTAGATAAAAAACCTTCAGTTACGGTTTCGGCTCCTTTTTCAGATGAAGAGGTAGTCGGCAAAGTAACATATATAGATAATAATAACTTAACAATAACTTTTAACGCCGCATTTTCCGGCAAAGCTTACTTAAACTAACAACCATGGCAGATATTAAATACTTAGTCGGATTAGATGTAGATGGAAACATTAATCTTAACACAAAAGAATTACAATTCGCTTCTATACACCCATTAGCGGCTAACCCATCATCACCAGCACCTTCAATTGGTCAAACCTATTGGAATACCGCTAACGACGAACTAAGGGTATATAACGGATCCGTTTGGATTTCCGTTGGATCAGACACAAATTACAATCAATGGCAAATCACTGACGGAAGTCAAACAGATGATGTAACAACTGATCAGGTTGTTAAGTTTGCTGCTAACTCAACCCCTGGAACAGCTGGAACCGCGCTAACAGGAAGCGGATCAACCGCTGATCCATATTTGGTTACCTTCACATTCCCGAATGATGACACTACGTATTCAGCTGACGTTGGACTGACGTTAACAGGTACTGCGTTCTCAGTAAATGTGGCGGATAGCCAAACAACACAGGCACCTCAAAGTATAACCACTACTACAAACAGACTGTATCAAGTTGAGACTGATGACACTGATCACCTTGTGGTTAACGTGCCGTGGTCAGATAATAACAACGACACAACTTACGACCTATCGGTTGGAGCGGGTGGCACCAACAGCGCGACAGTAGTGCTAACAGATTCTAACGCGGTTGCCGACAGTGTAATCATATCTGGAACTACAAACGCTATTGACATTACAGAAAATACAGGGACTAGCACAATAACAGTAGATTTAAGTGACACTATTGATGGGCTTAGAACGTTCACAGACGATGTAGACATCGAAGGTTCTGTTTCTATTGATGGAACTCTTACTATGAACAGCCAACTCATCACGGATGTAGCTAATCCAACTAGTGCACAAGACGCTGCTACTAAAGCTTATGTTGATGGTCTAGTTTCAGGCGGCTTAACATTCAAAGGTACATTTAGAGCTGATACAGGTGAAATATTATCAGGTGCAAACAATGGGTCTTATCTATATAACTGTCCAGGAGGCGCAGGAACTAGAGTTGCAGTTACTACTGGTGATTACTACTTGGTTGCTACAGCTGGAGGTTCTTTCTACTGTTCTGGAAGCACCTTAGATATTGGAGATTCTATTATAGCGGTTAGCGATGCAGCAGTAGATGCTTCTGTTACTGGGGATTGGTCAATTGTACAGTCTGACGAAGGAGTTGTATCTATAGCGGCATCTACAACAGATGATCTACTTGGAATTAATTTAAGTGCAGCTACTGGATCAGTACAGGTTGGTCTTGACATCCAAAGCTTAACTTACTCAAGTATTGCAGCATTAGACACAGCTAGTGTAATGATTCCTGTATATGAAGGAGATGTAGCGAGTGCAAACAGGCATATAGAGTTATCCGATGTTTTGAGAGCAGGTAGATTCAATACACTTATAGGTAACGGATCAGCCACTACTATAACATTGCAAAATTCAGGTGCAACAGCGCCAAATAAAAATCATAGTCTTGGAACTTCCTCTATTGCTTTTATGGTGCAGCTAGTTGACGCTTCCACTGGAGCAACAGTTATAGCTGATGTGGAGAGAGGTTCTGGTGGTGATGTTGATATAACGTTTAACACTGCTCCAGCGACTAACTCGATAAGAGTATTGATTAACGATATGAACTCATAAGTTAAAATATAATAAAATTTAATACATGGCTCACAAGCTTTTAACAGACATAGAGGTACAAGGGGAAGGTCTATTTAATGGAAACCTAACCCTTGGAACCCCTTCCGCTTTTTCAAAACTAGTCTTCGATACGTCTGGCTATGATATAGGCGAGATTGAAGTAGGCTCGTATCAAGCAATGTCTATTGACGCTCAAGATGGTGTTTTTGAGTTAATGAGTGACACATCTAGCCAAAATCATACTATTACGGGGACAATGGGTGGTTATGTTACCTTAAACTTTAGCGGTGATAAAAAGCTACAAACAGCAAGTACTGGTATAAATATTACTGGGCTGCTATCTGTTAGCGGCGACGCTAGAGTTGTGGGAGCTTTTAGGGATACAGGCAACTCACCAGGTACAAGTGGTCAAGTTTTGTCATCTACGGTTACAGGTACATCTTGGATTACGCCATCTTCTGGTAATGTTTCAGGCACTGGTACTACTAATAACATGACTAAGTGGAGCAACACTACGGGAGGCCTTGCTGATGCACTGATGACTGATAACGGGTCGACTGTTACTTTATCTACTAATGGATCCGCCAATACCTTCAATCTATATCATACCTCGGGGAGTGGAGTAGCTTTAAATATAGAAAAAGGCGGAAATAACGAAGGTTTAATTGTAAATAAAACTAGCGGATCAGGGAACGCTGTATCCATAACTGGTGGTAGTTACTTTAACGGTAGCGTCGGTATTGGAACGGCTAGTCCGTCTGTTGCTTTAGAAGTAGGTGGAGAAATTGATGCTGCAGGAGGTGATGGCTATCGTATAGACTCAAAACCTTTTGCTAATTGGGGTACAGATTTACTTACTTTAGGTGATTGGGATGGTGAAGGTTATGAAACTCGCTTCATGGGTTCCAATTCATCAGAAGTAATGAGAGTTACTGGTACAAGCGTCGGGATTGGGACTACTAGCACTAGTGCTAAATTGGATGTATACGACAGCGGCACAGCTATAAACGCTCGATCGGCTCAGTCGGTTGGCCTTAAAGTGCAAGGTGGGGCAAATGGTATGGACATAGCTCAATTCAAAAACCAAATGGGCACCATCACAAATGTGATTGATACTAGTGGTTTTTTTGGCATTGGAGAAACAGACCCAGACACTCCTTTACATATAAAAAGTATTAGTGTTCCTAAAATAAAATTAGAAACAACGCAAACCTCATACGCGACGCCGGGTCAAATTGAGGCTTGGAATGGAGCTTCAAACACCCTGCATGGATACCTAACCTGGGGTACTAATCCGGGGGTAACCGGTTGCCGCCTCGCGTTTTCAAATGCGGGGAACACTAGCTGGTTAGAAGTAGGTAGCAATTACGTGCGCAACACAATTGCGGGCAGCGTTAAATCACACATTAATGCAACAGGACTTGGTATTAACAATACAAATCCGCAAGAAGACTTAGATGTTACAGGGACTATAAAAGGAGACGAATACAAAGGTTATTTACCAGCTTTTCAGCATGGAGGTTTTTACCACAGTTCATCGTCAAGCTCAAATACCATATACTGGATACCTACAAATTATATATCTGAGACGACAAGTTCTCAATACTATAATAACTGGGTGGCGCCCTACAGTGGGCGAGTTAGAAAAATAGTGATGCGTTATGCTAGTGGAACAACCCCCACCGCTACGTCCGTGGCTTTTAAAAAATCGATTAACGGTGCTGGTGATCTTAGCACTTACACTGCAACTATTACCAACGCAGCATCTACAAGCATGACTGCTAAAAGGGACTTTAGCCCTACAGATATCACTTTCAATGAAGGAGACAGGGTCAGAATTGGATTTACTACAAACGGAGGAACAAGGCTTTTATATGGTTTTGCATATACTATAGTATTCGAATACAATAAAGATTAAACATGGGATTATTAAACGAAAATATAAGAGGTAAAAAGCTTTACAAAGAGGGTGAGAAGGACTTTGCTTTTAAAGATGAAAATGGCGAAGTCTTTGTTCCAACAAAGGTATTTAAAGAGTTGGACGAAATGACCGATATAAGTGACGTTATAAATGATAGCGCACTTTTCCATAATAATAAATACCTATTAAAACAAGTAGAAGAGTTACGGCAAGACGCGGAAGAAATACACGCATACCTTCATGCTGCTTTTGGGGCTGACCCAGAAAAAGCTGCTTCTCAAGGCCCTACCGGAGCCACAGGACCCAGAGGCGCAGACGGAACTAATGGAACTAATGGAACTAATGGAACTAATGGAACTAATGGAACAGATGGCGGGATTGGTGCAACAGGGTCAAAGGGAGATAAAGGAGACCAGGGAATTCAAGGCATCAAAGGAGATAAAGGAGATAAAGGAGATAAAGGGGATACTGGCGCTATAGGACCAAGAGGGCTTTCTGGTGCAAATGGTTCTGATGGAGGTCAAGGACCGACTGGCCCAAAAGGGAACACTGGATCTGCTGGTGCAGCAGGAGCAAAAGGAGCGACAGGCGCTAGAGGCCCCGCAGGAACTAACGGAACAAACGGCTTACCTGGAGCGAAAGGTGACACAGGAGCACAGGGTATTCAAGGTAATCCAGGCGCAGCCGGAGCCAAGGGAGATACGGGTAATACAGGAGGAATTGGGCCGCAGGGACCCGCTGGAGCTAAAGGAAGTACTGGCAGTACTGGACCTCAAGGACCTCAGGGTCTGCAAGGATTAAAAGGTAATACCGGCAACACAGGGCCGCAGGGAGCTACGGGGCCACAAGGGTCGCAAGGACCTGCTGGTAAAGATGGATCAACCGGAGCAACAGGACTTAGAGGGGCTACAGGACCAGCTGGTAATAGCCATTTAGAAAATGTGAAGTCTATAGTATTTAACGAAAAATTAGGATTACTAGAAATAACAATAGAAGGGTATAAAGAGCCTTTTAGATTTAATCGAGCAAAGTAAATAATAAATTATGATAAATTACACATGGGACTGTAAAACAGTTGACATACGACCAGTAGAAGATAGCTTAACTGATGTTGTATACAACGTACACTGGAAGTTAACAGGGGTAAAAGAAGAGTGGGCCTGGACCTCAATTGGTACACAATGGCTTAGCTTAGATCCAGATTCTGAGTTTATTCCTTTTGATGAATTAACTGAAGAAATTATAGAAGCTTGGGTTATATCCGCAATGGGAGAAGAAGAGGTTGAAACAATTAAAGCTGGTATCGCTGCTCAATTAGAAGAAAAAGAAAACCCTACTTCCATAACAAAGACTATAGGGGGTTAAACTAACGTGTATATACGTAATATATAAAATATACCACATCAAGTGGAAAACCAAGTAATAACATAAAACCAAAACCAATGACAGTTTATTATTCGACTAATACGTGGGGTAGTCAGCCACAACCAGATCAGAACCGTTTAAAACTATGGAACCACATTGCCGATAAGAAAAATTGGCGGATCGTCCAACTACAAAACGGATATTACCAAACAGAGCACAGCGATTTACGCAAAGACGGAGAGTGGTGTGATGTAACAAGGCGCGAAACAATAGAAGCGGCAGAAACATCAATTGATAAAACAATAGAACACTATCTAAAAAAGATTGACTTTGTAAACGGGCCAAAAGTAGTAAAAACTTTTGATAAATAATTTATTTTTAAAATTTAATTAAATGGAATTTAATAATCCGAGCGAAATAGTAAAAACGCTCACATTTGGCGATGACGCTAAAAAACAAATAATACAGGGTGTTGAAAAATTAGCAAGCGCAGTTAAAAGCACATTAGGTGCTTCAGGTAAATGCGTAATATACGAAGACGCTCTAGGTAGACCGGTGATAACAAAAGACGGAGTAACCGTTGCGGAAAGCGTAGTCTTATTACATCCGGTTGAAAACATAGGAGCAACCTTAATAAAAGAAGCTGCTAGCAACACAGTTAAAGAAGCGGGAGATGGAACAACAACATCTACTGTATTAGCCGATTCATTATTAAAAATTGCAAACAAATACTTAGATGAAGAAAAAGTTAGAGAACTTAAAGCAGGCATTATTAGTGGCGCTGACAAAGTTAAAATATATCTTGATAAGTCCAGTACTCCGGTTGAGGGCGAAATGCTTAAAAATGTTGCTATCATTAGCTGCAACAACGACGAAGAGCTTGGAACCAAAATTGGACAAGCTTACGAAAAAGTTGGAAAAAATGGCGTCGTATTAATGGAGGAGTCTGATACAAATGAAACTTATGTGGAGTTTGTTGATGGCGTACAATTTGACAGCGGTTTAAAATCCGCTCACTTAGCAACAGATAAAAACAAAGGAACATCTGTTTTAGAAGATCCTTATGTACTTATTGTCTATTCACCAATACCAAATATAAGGAGAATACAGAACGTTCTTGAATTTGTTATTAAAAATAAGAGTAGCTTACTGATAGTAGCTGATGTTGAACAACAGCCTTATGCTACGTTATTGGCTAATAAAGTAAAAGGTAATATTAAAGTCAATATTGTTGACCTACCTGGATTTGGTCCAACCAAACAGCAAACGCTAGAAGATCTAGCAATGCTAACAGGAGCAAAGATCATAAACGAGGAGTTAGGGGACGATTTAGACTTAATAGACCCTAATGTATTAGGGAAGGCGTTTAAAGCTGTTACAGACGATAAAAACACTGTTCTGCAAGTACAAGAGGCCACAGAAGATGTTGCTGTAAGAATAATGGAAGTTGAAAAGCAAATAAACGAAGAAACTAATCCATTCTTTAAAAAGAAACTAGAGCAAAGATTGTCGATGCTAACCGGTCAAGTCGGGATAGTTTATGTAGGAGCAGATTCAAAGGTAGAGCTTAAAGAAAAGAAAGACAGAGTTGAAGATGCCATATATGCGACAAAAGCAGCTTATAAAGAAGGTATTGTAGCAGGAGGCGGTGTAACGCTATTAAATGCTGCAAACAAAATAAAACCTGCCAACAAAGGAGAAGAAGCTTTACTAGAAGCAATAAAAGCTCCATACCATACTATCTTAGATAACGCAGGCATGCCTATCACGTATGCTAAAGTTAAGAATAGAGGTATTGATGTTAACACTGGAAAAGAGGTTAATATGATTTCAGCAGGAATAATAGACCCAGTATTGGTTACAAAGTCTGCGTTAAAAAACGCTGTTAGTGTTGTTACAACAATAATTTCAGCTGATTGTGTAATTAGTAATAAAAGATTAGCATAATGAAAGCAATAAATCATTTCGTTATAGTTGATAAAATAAAAGAAGCGCCGAAGAAAGTAGGCGGCCTTGAACTTACTGAAAAGCAAAATAAAGACGTACGTTACATAAAAGGTAAAGTAATTAGTGTTGGGGATCAAGTTAGTGAGCTTGTATCAAAAGATGATATAATTAGGTATGACAAGCATGCAGGCCACGGGATCGAATGGAACGATAATTTATATTATGTACTAAAAATAACAGATATAGTACTTATAGAATGAGACTAAGTCCCAAAGACCTCCAAACCATGAACCTATTAAAGTATTACAGGCTTATCAGAAGATGGGCCTGTAAGACTTATAATTTGAAAGACGCCGATCTTGAGTTGTTGATATACTTAGATTGCAAAAAGCTTTTTACACGTAATGATTTTATTAACGGCGTGTACACATATAGCTGGGATAAAAACAGATGGGAACGGTTGCGTAGAGAAGGTTGGATTGATGTATTTAAAGAACGTAATAGAACAACTTCAAAATACGCTGCATATAAAACGTCAAGCAAGTGTAAACTACTTATTAAAAGAATATACAGAATAATGTTGGCAGAAGAAGATTTACCAACATCTGAAAGAAGCACGTTTTATAAAAACAAAACATATACTGATAAAGTTTTTAACAAGGCTATTGATGATATGATTAACGATAAAGATCGATGAGTTTTAAACTAAAATCCAAAGGAGAAGTATTTGGCATCAATGAAGAGTTATCTGAATTTGGTAGACCGGTTTTCGAAAAAAACCTAGGCAAAGATGTCATAGCTGAAGCAAATAGAGACGGGACTACTTTTGTAGATAAAGGAGCATCGATAAAAGAAAAGAAAGACGCTATCGAGCATGAGAACGTGCATCACGATCAAATGATGCAAAACAGACTACAATACAATAACGAAGAGGTTATTTGGAAAAGAGACACGAGATCGCCAGCGAGAAAATATGAAAGAGTTGGCGGAGCATTGTTTAGTGCTGGACAAAAACTAGAAGAAGGCCATTCTGATTTTGAGTGGGAAAAAGAAGCCTATAAAAAATAAATAAATGAAAGCAACACCTATTACACAAAAATGCAAAAGCTCTCCTATGAAGATGAATATGGCTCTAATAGAAGGCAATTCTGTTGTTCACGATAAATTCGAAGATTCAATTGGAGGAATGGTTAGTAGCGCATTAGACAAGGATAAAGCTAAACAGCAAGAAGTTGCGCCAGAAAAAAAGGCAACTCCAGAGCCTACAAAAGTGGACTATAAAAAAGAATTTAAAAAAATTGGAGAAGATTTAGCTACAAAAGATTTTAGCATAAATATTCCTGACATGTCAACAGCAATAAAAAACCTATCCGGATTTTAAAAAAAAACTAACAAAATGAATAAACCAATCACATCAAGAGTACAACACGCCACTGATAAAGGTATGGTACGCCAGCCATTATTAAACATGGGCTCACCTGTTAAGCAGAAAGTTAAACTAGAAAACGCAGCTCAAGAAGTAAACGAGTCTGTTAGGGCAATGGAAAATGGCAAAGTCGGAGTAAGAAACAGTTCAACTAGAGTAGAACCAGCTAAACTTGTAAAGGGTAAAAAGAAAACAATATTATATACAGACTTGCCACCAGAGCAAAGAGAAGCAGCAAGAGCGTATAATAAGAAAAAATACGGCACGCACAATCCTACTGCTGCTGGTCTAGCTGATAACACCACTCAAACACCTGATACTTATACCCCTGGAAAAACATCAACAGCATCTAGTTTTGGTGAATACAAAACAGCTGTTAAAGGAGACGCTAAGAAACCTTGGCACAGACGCCAGGATATGCGAAGCACTAAGTTGTCTACAAAAGGTGTCATAAAAACCCAAGATAAAATTGATAAGCTCAATAGAAAAAAGAACAAGCTGGTAAAAAAGTATGATGCTAATAAGGATGGAATATTAGATAAAGCGGAAAAATCTAAGGTTAAATCAAAAGGGTTCTTAGGTATTGGTAACGATGCTAGATCCCTATCCAGAACAGAAAACAGAATAAAAGCTTATGGAGGGCAATTAAAAGGAGCGCAAGGAAGCCAAAACGCGTCTATAAAACAGCAAGAGCAATCTGTTCGATATGGTAATAAAATAGACTTAGGAGAAAGAGATGCTCGCTTAAGTGACATCGGGCCAGCTGGAGGCGACAAACAAACGGAAATCTTAAGCAACGCTAAAATGAAGCGTAGCCCTTATAAAATGATGCCTAAAAGCCCAGCCATGAAAACTTTAATTGGTAATCAGAAAAATTTACCAGATGCTTTAAAACAAAAAATCTTAAATTCAAAAGGATAATATTATGGCTTATATTCAAAACTCCCCGTTTAAAAAAAGCGGGGCCTGGTCTAGAAAAGAAGGTCAGTCGGAAACAGGTGGGCTCAACCAAAAAGGCGTTGATGCTTATAGAAGGGAAAACCCGGGATCTAAATTAAAAACAGCGGTAACAACTAAACCTTCTAAATTAAAGAAGGGCAGTAAAGCTGCTAAGCGTAGAAAATCATTTTGTGCTAGAATGAGCGGCGTGAAGGGGCCAATGAAGAAACCAAACGGAGAGCCAACAAGAAAGGCTTTAGCGTTAAGAAAATGGAACTGCTAATGGAAATAAAAGGATTAGGGGATACTATAGAGAAATTTACAAAAGCAACTGGAATAAAAAAGTTGGCCGATAAAATCCCTGGCGGCTGTGGTTGCAATAAAAGAAAAGAGAAGTTAAATAAATTATTTCCTTATAAGTAATGAAAAAAATTTGGTCATGGCTTACAGGTTCTGTCATAAAAGAAGTTGGCAGTATCTTAGACAACTTAACAACAACCAAGGAAGAAAAGCTTGAGGCACAAAGATTAATTACTAAAATATTAGAAAAAGCAGATAAAGAAGCTCAGGAGCAGGTTACTGCTAGGTGGAATGCAGATATGCAATCCGATTCTTTTTTATCGAAAAATATACGTCCAATGGTACTTATATACTTAACGTTTATATTTACTGTTTGTGCGTTCTTTGATGGAAACGTTGGAGAATTTAAAATAGCAGAAGAGTATATCCCAATATTCCAAACTCTTCTTGTTACAGTTTACGGAGCGTACTTTGTCGGTAGGACGTGGGAAAAAGCAAAATCGATAGTAAACAATAAAAACAATTAAATTAAATCAAATGAGTAAAGTAAAAGAATTAGTAGCGAAGGTTGAAAGTGGTGAATTATCTAACTTGCAAGAGCTTGTTAAAGTTATGAACCAAACACAATTACAAATTGGTGGATTAGAGGCTCAAAAGCATGACTACTTACATGAGCTAGTCAACATCAAAAACAAATTAAATGAATTCCAAAAGACCCTGGAGGATAAATACGGTAATGTATCTGTAGACATTCAAACAGGGGAAATAAAATCCAATGAGTCTACTACGGAAGATTAGTATTGGAAAGGACTATAAAAATGACGCCATGCACTACGCTGTTGGACAGGAAGTGTATGGTGGTCATACTATAGTTAACATTATAGAGGAAGAAGAAAAGTACTCTATCTATATACAAAAGGGTAACGACATTATACCGTGGAAAGATTTTAATAAGAATATGGCAATAGCTATAGAATATAATATAGACTATTAATGAAAGGGATTTTTGAGTTTGTTGTAAAACCAAAAAGCGAAAGATATAACAATACAAAGGCCTTAGGCGATAGCGAACTTATATTAAATACAGAAATGCAAAACCACAATTTTGTATCCCGTATTGGCATAGTCTTAGCTATTCCCAGCGTAAATGATACTAGTGTTAAGGTTGGTGATGAGGTAATATTGCACCATAATGTTTTTAGAAGATTCAGAGACATACGTGGGGTTGAAAAAAACAGCAAGAGTTATTATAAAGATGATATGTTCTTTGTTGCTGTTGATCAGATTTTCGCTTATAAAAAAGACGGGGAATGGGTGCCTTTAAAAGGTTTTAACTTTATTAAGCCTATAAAAGAGCGTAGAATGTTTTCTATAGATTTTGAAAGGCCGCTAATGGGCATACTTAAATATAAAGACACTAGTCTAAAAGTTATGACCAAAGGAGACTTAGTAGGCTTTAAGCCAGGAGCTGAATATGAATTTTTAATAGATGAAGAAAAATTATATCGTGTTCCTACAAATTTAATTACAATCAAATATGAATATCAAGGAAACGAAGAAGAATATAATCCTAGCTGGGCACAAAGCAGTTGAAGAATTAATTAAAGTAGCAAAAGAAGCTATTGTCGATTCAGATGACGATATATCTGCAGACAGATTAAAAAACGCGGCAGCAACAAAAAAGCTAGCAATATTCGATGCTTTTGAGATATTAAATAGAATTCAAGACGAGGAGAATCTTTTAGATAATAAACCAAAAGAGGAAATAGAAAAAAAGGCTTTTAGTGGATTTGCTGAAAAAAGATCTAGATAATGTACGAGCAGAATTTATATAGGGTAGAAACGCCTATTAAGCAAAATACAATAACTAGGTTAAACAAATCTAAGAGTTGGAAGTACGGCTACAATAAGGAGCATGATATTGTAGTGATTAGTAAGACCGGAATGATCGGTGAAATATATAACATACAAAATTTTAAGATAGCCTTACCCAAAGCTCCCTCTAAAATTGATAAGTCGGAAAGTAAATGGGTTGCAAGTGATTACCCTAAAGAGCTCAAAGGTATACAAAGTGTTTTTGACTGGCGAGATTACCCGGACGACTTTAAAGAAAAATGGGAACCATATATAGATGAACAATTCAAACGAAGAGACGAAGGCCATTGGTTCAATAATAAGGGCATGGCTACTTACATTACTGGCACTCACTTTATGTACCTGCAGTGGTCCAAGATTGATGTTGGGAAACCAGATTTTAGAGAAGCAAACAGATTATTCTTCATATTCTGGGAGGCTTGTAAGGCCGACTCACGAGCTTATGGAATGTGCTACCTTAAGAACCGTCGTTCAGGATTTTCATTTATGTCTTCGGCAGAGACCGTTAACTTGGCAACAATTACGTCAGATGCACGGTACGGTATCTTGTCTAAGTCTGGAGCGGATGCTAAGAAAATGTTCACAGACAAGGTTGTACCAATATCCGTCAACTACCCGTTCTTTTTCAAACCCATCCATGACGGT
>Ga0228609_1000952_pt1 | contig 12398 bp, 9 predicted proteins | sample 10DmetaG_FD_190068 | JGI IMG/M metagenome (GOLD analysis project Ga0228609, IMG submission 190068) | Seawater microbial communities from Monterey Bay, California, United States - 10D | ecosystem: Environmental > Aquatic > Marine > Coastal | place: USA: California | collected 2016-11-10 | reverse complement strand
GATGATCGTTCCTTGATCACCCAAAACTTTAATTTGATAATCATCTTTTGCATTGGAAGTCAAGCAAGTAAAACTGGCCTTTACACCGTTTGGATAAGAATAGATTAAATGGGTATTATCATAGGTTTCACGTCCATCTTTCCAGTAACTGACATCTCCAAAGCCTGCAACTTTCAAAGGATGAGCATCCATAAACCAGTTGCAAAAATCAATCTGATGAGAACTTAATTCTGCTGTCAAACCATAGGAATACTCTCGATACATTCGCCAATTGATTTGACGTTCAAATTTTGGGTTTGGCACGGGACGTCTCCAATTTCCATTTCTATTCCACTGGGCTTCAACTGCGCTTACCTTTCCTATCTCACCTCCTTGAATCATTTCAACAATATGTGCATACAGCCTGGAGCTGTGATACTGATGTCCTGTTTGAAATATCTTAGTGTATTTACTTTTAAGTTTTTTATGCAACTGAAGTGAAGGCAGATCTCCTTTCACCATCGTTTTCTCACAATAAATGTGAAGATCGGCGTCAATAGCATCGGATGCAATGTCAGCATGAGTATTAAGAGGTGAACTAATGATCACAGCATCTAAATTTTTATGACCCAAAAGAGCTCTGTAATCCACATATTTTTTTGCCTTAGGGGTAATCTCAGATGCAGCCTCTAATCGGAAAGAAAGGGTATCGCAAATTGCCACTACATCAATGTTCTTGATTCGATTCAGAATTTTCATTAAACCTTGACCCCGATCGCCTGTTCCGATAACTCCTATGCGAACAGTCTCATTTGGAGCCCCATTTAAAATTGAAAAGCTATTGAACTGGGGAAGAATTGCTGTGGATCCCAAAGCAACAGTTCCCTTCTTAATAAATGATCTTCGAGAGGACATATTTTATTTTGAATTTATGAGTTGAAAATTTCATCCACCAATTTAACAAAAAACTTTTGCTATCTTGGTTTGACATAATTTTTTAAACTAAAACATCTTGAGTAAACTCATTAAAAATATTTCATTAAGCATACTTGTGTCTCTGTTTTTTTCTTTTAGTCCTCTGAATGCTCAACAAGTATCATGGAATTATCTTCTTGAAGAAAACGCACTAAATAATTTCATACAATTAAACGGCGAAGCATCGTTTACACTTCAAAATGGTATTTTGACAGGCACCTCAAAACTCAATACTCCCAATAGCTTTTTAGCTACAAAGAAAAAATACGCTGATTTTATCCTTGAGTTTGAGGTTCGCATTGATTATGGTCTAAATTCAGGAGTGCAATTCAGAAGCGAAAGTTTAAAAAGCTATTTAAACGGGAGGGTTCATGGATATCAATGTGAAATTGAAACCAGTCAGAGAAAATGGGCAGGTGGAATTTATGACGAAGCTCGAAGGGGATGGCTGTATCCCTTGACTCGAAATAAAAAGGGGCAACAGGCTTTTGTAAATGGCACATGGAATTCTTATCGGATTGAAGCCATTGGAAATTCAATCAAAACTTTTGTTAATGGAATCCAAGCTTCAAATTTGGTTGACGCGATGACTGCCGAGGGTTTTATTGCATTTCAAGTTCACGGGATTTCGAATCCTGAAGATGAAGGAAAAAAAGTCCATTGGAAAAACATACGAATTTTAACCACCGACCTGGAAGCCAACCGAATGGTTTCTTCCAACAATGCACCCCAGATAAGTTATCTTGAAAATACCTTGACAGAAGAAGAAAAACGCCTTGGATTCAGGATGCTATGGGACGGAAAAACAACACAAGGATGGAGAGGTGCCAAACTTCAAAATTTTCCAGAAAAGGGATGGTTTATTGAAGACGGAATACTGACCGTTGAGGCTTCAGAGGGAGAAGAATCAAGAAACGGAGGTGATATTATTACTCAAGATTCTTTTAGAAATTTTGAACTAATTCTTGACTTTCTCCTTACCCCTGCTGCCAATAGCGGAATTAAATATTTTGTCAATCCAGACCTAAATAAAGGTTCTGGATCTGCCATTGGTTTGGAGTTTCAATTGTTAGACGATCAAAACCACCCAGATGCAAAACAGGGCAAAAATGGCAATCGAACAGTAGGCTCTTTGTACGACTTAATTAGAGCGGAAAACAAATCCACGGTAGCGAGAGGCAAAAACTTTAAAGGTGTAGGCCAATGGAACAACGCACGAATCATTGTTAATGAAGGTAATGTCGAACACTGGCTCAATCACGTAAAAGTGGTTGAATTTGATCGATTCAGTCAGGTTTTTGAAGCACTTGTTGAAAAAAGTAAATACGAACAATGGGAACAATTTGGTCGTTGGCCAGAAGGAGTAATTCTTTTACAAGACCACGGCGATCAAGTTTCATTTAAGAATATTAAAATCAGAGAATTTTAAATCTATGGACAATACAAGAAGAAATTTCATAAAAAACACAACTTTAGGAACAGTCTCTTTGGCAACCGCAACTTTAAGTTCAAACTTCGTTTTAGGAAGGGATATCCTTGGAGCTAATGAGCGTATCAATTGTGCTGTAGTTGGAGTTCGAAGCCGAGGAAAAGCACATGCTGCTGCAATCAATCTCCAAGAAAACGCTAAAATTCTTTACAGCTGCGATGTGGATGACGTCATTCTTGAAGAACACAATAAATGGTGTCAAAAGAATTTAGGATATGTCCCTAAAGTGGAAAAAGATTTTAGAAAACTTTTAGAAATCAAAGAACTGGATGCCATATTTATTGCCACACCTGAGCATTGGCATGCACCCATGACCATTATGGCGCTCCAAGCTGGAAAGCATGTGTACATAGAAAAGCCTTGTAGTCATAATGCCCATGAAAACGAATTATTAGTCGCTGCACAAAAAAAATATGGACTCAAAGTCCAGATGGGAAATCAACAACGCTCAGCAATTACAAGTATTAATGCAATAAACGATATCAGAAACGGCATCATTGGTGAAGTATTTAAAGGAGAGGCATACTATTCTAACAACAGAGGTTCTATTGGTATCGGAAAAGAAGTCGCCATACCCCAAACACTCGATTGGGAATTATGGCAAGGTCCAGCGCCCAGAAGACCTTACAAAGACAATATCCACCCTTACAACTGGCATTGGTTTAGAAACTGGGGTACTGGTGAAGTTCACAATAACGGAACCCATGAAATAGATATTTGTCGTTGGGCTTTAGATGTCGATTTACCTGAACGTGTTTCCTCAGTAGGTGGTAAATACACCTATCAGGATGACTGGGAATTCGTAGACAACCAACAGGTCACATTCAAGTATCCAAAAGGAAAGTTTATTACTTGGACAGGACACAGCAGAGGCTTAATTCAACCCAAACGACCCGGTCGTGGAGTAACAATTTACGGTAGTAAAGGGAGCATTCAACTGGATCGAAACTTTTACAAACTTTACGATCTTGGTGGAAATCTCATCAAATCTGAATTTGAAAATGAAATCAGCCAAACTACCGACACCAGAGGTCAAGGAAACCTGGATGTAAACCATGTTGGAAATCTTTTTGATGGGATTCGCAAAGACAAATCACTTCATGCAGAAATCAAGGACGCCAGTATTTCTACTTTGCTATGCCACTTGGCCAATATGGCACAAGACGCTGGAGAAGAACTTCATATTGACCAACAATCCGGTAAGGTGCTCAATAACCTTAATGTTATGAAGAATTGGAAACGAGAATACGAAAAAGGTTGGGAGCCTAAAGTTTAATGCTAAGGGACCATTGTTGATGGAAAAACAAAATACAACTCGACCGTACATTCATGAAAATTTTCTTTTGGAGAGCAAACAAGCCCGAGAATTGTATCATGATTATGCTGCACATCTTCCAATAATTGACTACCACAACCACCTCTCTCCTAAGGCAATTGCGAAAAATCAAACATTTGAAAACTTGACTCAGTTGTGGCTTGCTGGGGATCATTACAAATGGCGTGCGATGCGAACCTTGGGAGTTGGGGAAGAGTACATCACTGGGAACGCTACAGACATAGAAAAGTTTATCAAATTTGCTGAGTCAACACCTTACATGATCCGAAATCCACTTTATCATTGGACCCATCTAGAGTTGAGTCGCTATTTTGGCATAGGCGAATTGCTCTCTGAAAAAAATGCCGTTAACGTTTATGAAAAAACTTCAGCTTTATTAAAAACAAAGGAGTTCTCTACTCAGGCACTATTAAATAAAATGAATGTAGAAGTCGTTTGTACCACTGAAGATCCCATTGATACTTTAGAGCATCATATCAGTCTGCAAAAGACGGATTTTAATGTTAAAATGAGTACTGCTTTTAGACCCGATAAATCACTTTTTATTGGGGGAGACCACTATGATTCGTATTTGGATCAACTCAGTCAAGCTGCTGACATTGACATTGTAAATTATTCAGATTTGTGCAGTGCACTTCAGAATAGAATGGATTTTTTCCACGCCAATGGCTGTAGATTATCCGACCACGGATTGGAATACATCCCTTATGAAGAAACTAGCCATCAAGAAATTGAACGTATTTTCAAAAGTAAAAGGTCTGGCGGAACTGTCAGTAAAAAAGAGGAGCAGCAATTTCAAACCGCTGTTTTATTGTTCTTAGGTAAAGCATATCATAGCTTAGGCTGGGTTCAACAATTTCATTTGGGCGCTATGCGTAACAACAATACACGCATGTTTAACAGCTTGGGGCCAGATACGGGCTGGGATTCTATTGGAAGCTATCCTATCGCTCATGGACTTTCACGTTATTTAGACGCCTTAGACAGTACAAATCAGCTAACAAAAACAATACTCTACAACCTCAACCCTTCCGACAATGAAATTATGGCTACCATGATTGGTAATTTTAACGACGGAAGCAGTAAGGGAAAAATTCAATGGGGATCAGGTTGGTGGTTTTTAGATCAACTCGATGGGATGACTGACCAAATTAACATACTCTCTAATATGGGGATGATTAGTTGTTTTATTGGAATGCTTACTGATTCTAGAAGCTTTTTATCTTTTCCCAGACATGAATATTTTAGGCGTTTGGTTTGTAATCTTTTCGGAAACGATATAAAAAACGGTTTACTTCCAAACGACATGAAATTAATTGGAGGTATAATTCAAGACATTTGCTATCAAAATGCTAAATCCTATTTTAATTACTAAATTTAAATCATCTAATGAATCGAGTAGTAACTTTTGGAGAGATCATGTTACGTCTTTCTCCTCCCAATTTTCTAAGGTTTTCTCAAACCGACCAATTTGATATTGTTTATGGTGGTGGGGAATCCAATGTTGCTCTTTCTCTAGCAAATTACGGTGTAGCTTCTAGCTTTATCAGTCGACTTCCAAATAATGATATTGGAGACTGTGCGATAATGGAACTCAGAAAAAGAGGAGTAGATACCAACAACATTCTTAGAGGAGGAGATCGATTGGGAATTTATTTCCTAGAAACGGGTGCAGTTTCAAGGGCCAGTAAAGTAATCTATGACCGTGCCCAATCTGCTATGGCGGAAATAAAGCCTGGGATGATCGACTGGAAAACAATTTTCAGAAATGCTTCATGGTTTCATTGGACTGGGATTACGCCTGCCATTTCACAAGGTGCAGCCGATGCCTGTCTTGAAGCGGTCCAAATTGCAAGTGAAATGGGAATTACCGTATCTACGGATTTAAATTATCGATCGAAATTATGGAAGTACAACGGAGATCGTGAAGCCATAATGACCGAACTTACTTCTTATTGCGACATTATTTTAGGCAATGAAGAAGACGCTGAAAAACATTTTGGAATCAAACCGAAAAATCTCAATATCACCAAACAAGGTCATGAAGTTAAAGCTGAGGCGTTTTTATCCGTCTGCAAACAAATGATGAAAAAATTTCCAAAAGCTAAAAAGGTCATTACTACTCTTAGAGGTTCTATTTCTGCCTCCCATAATACATGGGCTGGAGTGCTCTATGACGGAAAAAAAATGTACGAAAGTCCTCAATATCAAATTACACACATTGTGGATCGAGTTGGAGGAGGTGATTCCTTTATGGGAGGATTAATTTACGGTCTAATTGCTTTTTCTGAAGACGATCAGCAAGCGCTCAATTTTGCAGTTGCGGCTTCCTGCTTAAAGCATACAATTAAAGGAGATGCTAATTTAGTTACAGTAGAAGAAGTTGAAAAACTAATGAGTGGAGATGCCTCAGGGCGTGTCGCTCGATAATAAAGATTATGGCACAATTTACAAGACATCAGGTCATCACAGAAATGTACAACAGCAGCATGATTCCTTTGTTTTATGATCCTGATATTGAAATTTCAAAAAATATAGTTCAAGCCAGTTACCAAGGAGGTGCACGGCTTTTGGAATTCACACATAGAGGTGATTTTGCTCATGAAGTTTTTAGAGAACTCATACGGTTCACAAATGAATCCTTACCCGGTATGATAATAGGTGTAGGCTCTGTTACCGACGCAGCTTCTGCCAGTCACTATTTGATGAACGGAGCAAATTTCATTGTAACGCCCGTTCTTAGAGAGGATATTGCAACGGTTTGCAACCGAAGGAAAGTTTTATGGCTGCCAGGTTGTGGTTCTCTAACTGAAATTGCCAGAGCAGAAGAACTTGGAGCAGAACTTATTAAATTATTCCCTGGAAGTGTTTACGGTCCCGAATTTGTCAAGGCAATTAAAGGGCCCCAGCCTTTGACTAGCATTATGCCTACAGGCGGAGTAACCACCGAACCTGACAATTTAAAAGCTTGGTTTGATGCTGGGGTTAGTTGTGTTGGTTTAGGCTCAAAACTGATTTCAAAAGAACTGATTAAAAATCAAGACTACGATCAGATTTCAAATACGATTAAAAAAACACTGGCCCTGATTCAAACTTTAAAACAGAGCCAATGAAACAAAAATTAATAGGGCTATTCGTTTTTTTTGGCATCGCCTTTATGGGCTGCAATACGGTATCTAACAAGAGGATTATTCGTCTTGGACATGGCTTAGACGTAACCCATTCTGTTCATCAGGCCATGCTAAAAGCCGATGAGCATTTAAACGAAATTTCTGAAGGTAAGATGCGCATTCAAATCTATCCCAATCAGCAATTGGGAAGCGAGAGAGAGTGTTTGGAATTACTTCAAATTGGAAGTTTAGATATGGCAAAAGTATCAGGGGCTGTTATGGAAAACTTTGCTCCTAAAATCAGAATTTTTGGATTACCCTTTCTCTTTGACAGCAAAGAACATTTATTTAAAGTATTGGACGGCCCCATTGGGAAAGAACTATTGAGTGAAGGGGATAATTATTGGCTCAAAGGAATTGGATTTTACGACTCCGGCAGTCGAAGTTTTTACACTCGTGAACGTCCTGTAAAAAGCCCCAACGATTTAAAAGGATTAAAAATCAGAGTTCAAGAAAGTGCTTCAGCCTTTGAAATGGTTAAACAATTAGGAGGCTCCCCTACTCCGATTTCATGGGGTGAATTGTACACAGCAATTCAACAAGGTGTTGTGGATGGGGCGGAGAACAACCCTCCCAGCTTTTATCTTTCTCGACATTATGAAGTCTGCAAATATTACATTATTGACGAGCACACCATGATCCCAGACATTCTTTTGGTGAGCACCCATTTATGGAATCGATTGAGTACACAAGAGCAACAATGGTTGCAAAAAGCCATTGACCTTTCAGTTCCTTACCAAAGGGAATTGTGGATTGAGTCTGAAAATGAATCCTTACAAGCCGTGATTGATGCAGGAGTTGAAGTGAGCTACCCAGAAAAAGAATCCTTTCAAGAAGCCACTCTACCCATGTTTGAGTCCTTTAGAAAAGATCCTGAAATTGCTGAATTAATTGACCGTATTCGAAATGAAAAAAATTAGAGCATCCACAGATAAAATAATTGAATGGTCTTTGATTGCCATCTTAAGTGTCATGGTAATCAATGTATTGTGGCAGGTTTTTACCCGTTTTTTTACAGCTACACCCAGCTCCTTTACTGATGAGCTGGCACGCTATTTAATGATCTGGTTAGGTATCCTTGGAGCAGCCTATGTTGCTGGTAAAAATGAACATGTAGCCATTGATTTTTTTGCTAAAAAGGTTTCAGCTTCAAAACAAAAACTAATCTCAAAATTTATTTCTGCTGCTGTTCTCAGCTTTGCTTTTTTTGGGATGGTTGTGGGAGGAAGTCGATTGGTTTATATCACAACTAAATTAGAACAATTTTCGCCTTCATTAAAAATTCCATTAGCGCTTGTTTATGGGGTTATCCCTCTCAGCGGACTTTTAATTATTTTTTACAAACTCACTCAAAACGAGAAATAGAGATTTATGGATTTATTACCAGTAATAGTACTCGTACTTAGTTTTATCTTTTTTATTTCAATTGGTACTCCAGTAGCATGGAGTATTGCGATCTCTTCGCTTCTAACCATATTGATTTCCATCCCTAGTTTGGCTGCTGTAACAACAATCGCGCAGCGAATGGGAACTGGTCTCGACAGTTTTGCGCTACTTGCGATACCCTTTTTTGTCCTTTCAGGGCAACTTATGACCCATGGGGGCATTGCCGATCGCTTAATCAGCTTTGCCAAAACTATAGTAGGAGCTCTACCAGGTGGCCTTGCATTGATCAATATTATCTCTGCCATGCTTATGGGGGCTATTGCAGGCTCAGCTATGGCTTCAGCCTCTGCTATGGGGAGTATTCTCGGTCCAGAAATGGAAAAAGAAGGCTACGATAAAGAATATGGAGCTGCAGTCAATATCACTTCAGCAACCATAGGATTGGTCATCCCTCCAAGTAATGTACTTATAGTTTATTCATTGGCTAGTGGTGGTGTTTCTATAGCAGCCCTTTTCCTTGCAGGATATATCCCGGGAATATTGACTGGTTCTTTTCTTATGCTAGTAGCGGCCATTTGGGCCAAAAGAAAAGGCTACCCAACTTTTAAAAAAAGTAGCCTATCACAAGTGGTTAAAACATTTGTAATTGCTTTTCCAAGTTTACTCCTACTGTTTATTGTTATTGGAGGAATTGTTGCAGGTTACTTTACAGCTACCGAAGCATCTGCTGTTGCAGTACTATATACATTGGTTTTGGGATTTGGGTATAAAGAAATTCGAGTAAAAGACTTACCAAAAATTTTATTGGAATCATCCAAAACTAGTGCTGTTGTCATGCTTTTAATCGCAGCATCTATGAGCATGTCATGGATCATGTCCTATGAAAACATTCCCCAAAATCTCAGTGATGTACTATTGAGTATCAGTGACAAAAAAGTCGTGATCCTCATAATCATCAACTTATTACTGCTTTTCGTTGGAATATTTATGGATATGACTCCTGCAGTGTTGATTTTTACACCGATTTTTCTACCCGTTGTCAAGTCCTTAGGAATAGACCCAATACAATTTGGAATCATTATGGTACTCAACCTTTGTATAGGATTGTGTACTCCACCTGTAGGCTCTGTTCTCTTTGTTGGAATTGGTATTGCAAAAACAAGTATAGAACGGGTAATTAAGCCTCTTTTACCGCTATTTATAGCGATGATAATAGCCTTATTGCTTATTACCTTTTTCCCTCAAATTACTTTATGGCTTCCCAAAAAATTTGGTTTTTAATTCTACTTCAGATGTTTTTAAAAGGTGCTACAATAAAATCCTACAAAATGAATCATTAAAAAATCACATTCAAAGTCTATGAATTCTAACATTCCAATTTTAAAAATACACCCCAAAGACAATATTGCTGTTGCTTTAGAAGATTTAAGTAAAGGATTCCAAATTGATTTGGACGGAAATAAATATCCACTGGTTGATGATATTTCAATTAAACACAAATTTGCGTGTAAAGATTTTCAGCCTCAGGATCCAATCTACATGTATGGAGTTCTAGTGGGCGAAGCCATTCAAAAAATTCCACAAGGAGGCTTGTTAACTTCAGAAAACATTAAACATAAAGTCAAGGAGGTCGTAGGAAAAACAAAAGACTGGGAATGGTCCCCCCCAAATACAGAAAAATGGAAAAATCATTTTTTTCAAGGGTATCACCGTCCTGACGGTCAAGTAGGTACAGATAATATTTGGCTGTTTTTTCCTTTGGTCTTTTGTGAAAATAGAAATATTGAAAAATTAAAATCAATATTCGAAAAGGAATTCAATCCTCCAAAAAAAGAACCTTTAGAAGAATTGCTTAGCCAATTAATTCATGGAGTTGAAGGAGAAATTCAGCAAGAACAAAATTTTACAAAACCAAGTCAATTCGACAACATTAAAGTTCGTTTTTTAACCCATCAAGGGGGCTGTGGGGGTACTCGTGAAGATTCCCTTTCATTAGCGCGTCTTTTAGCAGGATATGTAAACAATCCAAATGTAGCGGGTGCTACGGTTTTGAGTCTCGGTTGCCAACATCTTGAGGTTTCGATTTTTAAGGATGCTCTGAATGCTATTCAAGGAAAAAAACAAAAACCAATTTTGATTTTTGATCAACAAACAGAAGGAACTGTCGATGCGTTTTTATCAAAAATCATAAAAACCTCTTTTAAAGAAATTAAAAAAGCGAATTCTCTCAAAAGATCACCGGCACCGCTATCAAAACTTACTATTGGACTCGAGTGCGGAGGTTCGGATGGATTCTCTGGTATTACAGCCAATCCAAGTCTTGGAAAAGTTTCTGATATTATTTCTGAATTGGGGGGTAAAGCTATTCTGGCTGAATTTCCTGAACTGGCAGGAGTTGAGCAAGAATTGGTAAATAGGTGTGCCACAACAACTCTGGCAGACAAGTTTTTAAAGCTCATGAACCAATATGAAAAAGCTGCTAAAAAAGTGGGCTCAGGCTTTGATAGGAATCCTTCTCCAGGTAATATTAAAGATGGATTAATTACAGATGCCATCAAATCAGCTGGTGCTGCAAAAAAGTCTGGAAACGCAGTCATAAATGATGTTTTAGATTATGCTGAATACGCTAAATCAGAAGGAATATCACTCCTTTGTACTCCCGGAAATGATGTTGAAAGCACCACTGCCCTGGCTGGATCTGGAGCCAATATTATTCTATTTACCACTGGATTGGGAACTCCCACAGGAAATCCAATCACCCCTGTTATCAAAGTTAGTACAAATAGTTTTTTGGCAGAAAAAATGAACGATATCATCGATTTTGATTGTGGCACTGTCATTTCTGAAAAGCGGAGTCTCGAGGAAGTAGGTGATGCTTTATTAGAATTTATTATTGCAGTAACAAGTGGTGAAAAAATACCAAAAGCAGTTCAATTAAGACAAAACGATTTTATTCCATGGAAGCGAGGTGTATCTCTTTAAGAAGACTAGATAGTACTAAACCGATTATTAATAAACAGTAAAAAATCAATTCTCTTAAGTATCCTCCTTCCATCTATACACAAATTTTTAGCTGAAATGAAAAACAAATCATTAAATTAGATTACTAATGAATCTTCGTTTAATTTTTTCAATTCTAGCTGTAATCGGTTTTCTGTCTTGTAACAATACAGAAATAGCTCTTCACCCTATTGCAGATGTATCTTTTGAAACTATGGGCATTGCATCTGCTCAAATTTCTGATAAACTCAAAAATCAGCCCTTAAAGCTCTATGCACAAACGGATTCTGAAAAAATAGAAATTCCCTACCAAATTATCGGAAATAAACTGTACTGGAAGACACTGAAAAACAATTCAACTTATTTGATATCGAATGAATCTCCATCCCTTGGACAGGACATCTCCATGTCGGTAACTACTGAACAAATTGAAGTTTTCCTTAGTAACAATAAAGTAATAGGGTATCAGATGGCTCTAAAAGAGGTTCCAAAAGGAGTAAATAAAGCCTATCAACGAAGTGGATATCTTCATCCAGTAAATACTCCCAGCGGAAAACGCTTAACTCGAATTCAACCCAAAGATCATTATCATCATTACGGAATTTGGAATCCGTGGACCCATACCCTATTTGACGGGGATACGATTGATTTTTGGAATCTAAATAAAAAACAAGGTACGGTTCGTTTTTCAAAACTTTTAAATAAAGTCACAGGCCCCGTTTTTAGTGAATTTGAAGTCCTTCATGAGCATGTCGTACTGAAAGATGAACAAAATACTATTGCCCTAAATGAGATTCAAAATATCAGAATATTCCCAATGGATGAAAAGCGGTATTTGATGTATCTAAAAATTAGCTATCAATGCGCCACAGATAAAGCATTCAAAATCATTAAATATCGCTACGGTGGACTGGGTTGGCGAACTACCGAAGTATGGAATAATCAAAACAGTAGGATTCTTACATCAGAGGGAAAAACAAGAAAAAATGCAGACGGTAGTACTGCACGCTGGTGCATTGTAGATGGACAATTAGAGAATGCCTATGGAGGTGTGTTGCTTCTT
>Ga0228609_1000943_pt1 | contig 12520 bp, 7 predicted proteins | sample 10DmetaG_FD_190068 | JGI IMG/M metagenome (GOLD analysis project Ga0228609, IMG submission 190068) | Seawater microbial communities from Monterey Bay, California, United States - 10D | ecosystem: Environmental > Aquatic > Marine > Coastal | place: USA: California | collected 2016-11-10 | reverse complement strand
ACTATCTATTCTTCCATCTTTGTAATATAAATTTTCATTCTGAATGGTTTGGACTATCCTTTTGCCTTGTGCATCATTTGAGTAGGGTAAAAAATGGATTGATTTTGTTTCAACAGAATCATATTGGCTTGTAAAAGTTTCCATGGCACTGTTAGGAAGTTTAATTGCATTGGGTGAGTTAAAAGGATAAAAGTTTATTGTATCAGCAATAAGTTCAGATAATTCATTTGTATTTAAATCGTTAAATGATTTAATCATTTTTTTAACAATTTCGACATCTCGATCAGAACCAAGAGTGTATTTATCCCCACTTAAAACCCAAACACCTGCAGATTTTTCTACTTCATTAGTTGTTTGACATGATAAAATCATGATCGGAATTAAAAATAATAAGATTATTTTTTTCATTATAATTGATTTATGATTAATAATACTCCTAAGATATAGAGAATGGGATTTATTTCAAAACACACTACAAATTTTCCCCAAACAACTCCCCCCTAAAGCCACAACACAGGAATATTATCTTAAGGCAATTATATCATAGGATTAGAAAGGATTTGGATTGTATCCATTGGTGTAAAAGAAAAACCCTCCGCTGGGGAGGGTTAAATCTAGAAAGTTCTAAATAGATTTAATCGGTCCCAGTAATTGCTTCCATGATAACTCTATTGGTAAACCCTTTAGGGATCAATTTGTATAATTCAGCAAACATTTCAGGTTTGACAACATTAAGCACGCCTTGATTCATTAAGTGAGCTAACGCCTGTTCACGAGTTTCATATCCATCCCAGAAAAACATTGGATCAAACTCTTCACCTTGAGGATAAACTCTTGTTGCCATCCCCCAAGAAGTCATTCCTGATTTTTTCATATTACCTTTAAAACTATTTGAAATTTTATCAGCAAGACTAATCGCTTCAACCATATCAGTAGGTGCAGCCCAATTGAAAATAACATACTTTCCTGCTCTACCAGTATCAATTGATTTTTCGGTCTTATACATAAAACTTCCAACGGGATATCGAGTTACTCCATCATATATTTCTGAAGCAGGAACTCCAAATTTATCTTTAGTTTCCCACCAATTTCCAGCCTTACTCATTTGATTTAAATTTTCATAAACATGAACCCAGATGTAAAGTGCCTTGTCAGCCGCTCTGCCACCAAAAGACCTTTTCATTAAATACCAGTTCTTTATGACACCATCTTCTTTGGCTTTTTGCGCCATGATTGTTGCATATTTTTTTTCAATCATTTCAAATTTCTCAGAGTCGGCAGGATCAATATTTACGGGTTGAAGCACAAATATTTCTTGAGCAGAGATTCCAAATGATAGGAATAGGCAAAAAAGGATTATAGTTTTTTTCATTTTAATTGATTTATGGTTAATAATGCTTCTAAGGTATAAAGTTTAGGTTACATATCAAATACCATCTCCCTGTTTCAATAGAAAAACCATTTTCTAAAACCCATGCCCCTTAGTTTGGATTAATGCTGGACAGAAACTTTTAGCTTTTAAATACAATGTCATAGTCCACATCTTTACCTATGTGCTTGGTTACATAGCTACACACCGATTCACTATCATAGATTGGTTGATAGTCTCCTACTGATACATTACCCATTCCATACTTCACTTCTTGGTAAGTCATGTCTGTATTAGTGCCTATAAGCATATGTACATGTAAGTTGTTGTAATCTCCCTTGTCTCTTTCTGATACAAAGAATGCCTGTTCTACCTTGTTAGAGCGAGTAAGAAGCTTTGTAAGCCAGTTTCTCACAGTCATTGTATGAATCCTGTAAGGAGTTCTACAAGTTGCAAAGTAATTCCATTGAAATTGCTGGATGAAGTCTGCGTAATCTTTTGATAAATTCATTCTCTTAAGTTTATGCAATAGCAGAGATTAAGGTAGTCCATGCCCTTGCTGGTTATTAAAACTATGTATTGGAATAAATTTTATTTGAATACTTAAAGATACTCAATAAAAAAACAGCTAAATTTAAAGAGTGAAAATCAGTGTTGTTAGAAATAGAAAAGGCAACTCTGCAGGCAACTGAAAAAAAGAAGTCCCGAAAACACAGGGCTTTCAGGACTATACAGTGGAGTCGGCGGGAGTCGAACCCGCGTCCAAACAAGCGATCAAAAAGCGTTCTACAAGTTTAGATCTCGATTCATTTTCGAATTAGTCCTGACCGAAATCTGCCCAAACCAACCTTATCATCTTTATTGAAAAACACAACCGATGCTTTTGTGTTTCGATGTTGACTTTTATGGTGCCTCAATATAAATCGCCGTCAACAAGGGCTATTCAGAGACATCCAGCTTCCCGACCTGGTCAGGACTTGGCATTAACGTACTATAATTCTGTTAATTATGCAGCTAGAGCGTAGTTATTCTCGCCATTTAAAAATGTGAAAAATGAGATTTACGAGCTGTAATTCAGCGCTCGACTTGCTTACCTTTTCATGCGTCCTGCTGTCAAAACCAGACGACCCCATGAATTTTCAATGAACTTATTGAATGGCAAATTTACAAAGATTGCGCCAAACTCAAGAGGTTTATATTTTTATTAATCAATTCTCTAAATACATGATTAATATTCTGTTAGTTTTCTCGCTCTAGTGATAATTAATAATATATTTGCACACGCTTAAAAAATGCTATGACAGCCATCAAAAATATTGCGATTATTGCGCATGTCGACCACGGAAAAACAACCTTAGTAGATAAAATTCTTCATCATTGTAATCTCTTTCGCAGTAATGAAACTACTGGAGACCTTATCTTAGATAATAATGATCTGGAGCGTGAAAGAGGGATTACTATCCTTTCAAAAAACGTTTCTGTAGTTTATAAAGAGGTTAAAATTAACATTATTGATACTCCAGGACACGCCGATTTTGGCGGAGAAGTTGAACGTGTTTTAAATATGGCTGATGGTGTTTTGCTTTTAGTAGATGCTTTCGAAGGTCCGATGCCTCAGACTCGTTTTGTACTCAAAAAAGCAATTGATTTAAAATTGAAGCCCATTGTGGTAATCAATAAGGTGGATAAAGAAAACTGTACCCCAGAACTAGTTCATGAATCTGTATTTGATTTAATGTTTGAATTAGGCGCCGAGGAGTGGCAACTTGATTTTCCAACCGTCTATGGTTCTGCAAAAAACAATTGGATGAGTACGGACTGGAACCTGCAAACGGATTCAGTAGAGCCTCTTCTAGATATGGTTTTAGAGCATGTTCCTAGTCCTGAAATAAAAGAAGGAAATACCCAAATGTTGATTACTTCTCTAGACTTTTCATCTTTTACGGGAAGAATAGCAATTGGACGTTTACAACGCGGAAAATTAGAGAGCGGAATGCGTGTCAATCTCATCAAACGAGACGGTGAACAAATCGCTTCAAGAATTAAAGAACTTCATTTGTTTGATGGTCTTGGACGTAAAAAAGTAGATACCGTTGAAGCAGGAGATTTATGTGCAGTAATTGGATTGGAAGGGTTTGATATTGGAGATACTATTGCCGATATTGATGCGCCAGAGGCATTGCCAACCATAGCCATTGATGAGCCTACAATGAGTATGCTTTTTACCATTAATGATTCTCCATTTTTTGGCCAAGAAGGTAAATTCGTCACCTCTAGACACATCCGTGATCGCCTAGAAAAGGAGTTGGAGAAAAACTTAGCCATGCGACTGGAAACAACAGATAGTTCCGATAAATTCATTGTTTTTGGACGTGGTGTTTTACATTTATCTGTATTAATCGAAACCATGCGACGTGAGGGCTATGAACTACAAATAGGGCAGCCTCAAGTGATAATTAAAGAAATTGATGGGCGAAAAATGGAGCCCATGGAAGAGTTGACCATTGATCTACCCGAAGAAGTTTCTGGAAGAGCAATTGAGATGGTCACTCTAAGAAAGGGCGAGATGGTGAGCATGAATCCAAAGGGTTCAAGAATGATTTGTGAGTTTGTGATTCCTTCCAGAGGAATTATCGGCTTACGAAATCAATTGCTCACTGCTACTGCGGGTGAAGCTATAATGAACCATCGATTTGTTGAGTTCAGTCCTTACAAAGGTGTAATACCAGGTCGCATAAATGGCTCTTTAATTTCAATGGAAAAAGGTTCAGCAATTCCTTATTCTTTAGATAAATTGCAAGAAAGAGGAAAATTCTTTGTAGCTCCCAATGAAGCGATTTACACAGGTCAAGTGATTGGTGAGAACAGTCGCCAAGATGACTTGGTTGTCAATGTGACCAAGACCAAAAAGCTCTCAAACGTAAGGGCTTCGGGATCTGATGACAAAGTTAAATTAGCTCCACCGATTAAGTTTTCTTTAGAAGAAGCACTAGAATACATTCAAAAAGATGAGTATGTGGAAGTAACTCCTGATTCTCTTCGTTTGCGAAAAGTGTATTTAGATGAAAATGAGCGCAAACGCCAAAAAGGGTAACCTTACTTTTTAGCGATTACTTCGTTCAGTTTTCCTTTATCGCATTGAAAAATCTTTCCAGGAAATTTCATGATCATATTATAATCATGAGTAGCCATAATGACACTCATTCCTTCAGTATGTAGTTTTCGAAAAAGTTGCATGATTTCCTGACTGGTTTCAGGATCTAGATTCCCAGTGGGTTCATCGGCAATAATTAGTTCAGGATGATTGAGTAATGCTCTTGCAATTGCCACTCGCTGTTGCTCCCCTCCAGATAATTCAAAAGGAAATTTTTTTGTGTCTGCAGCTACGTTCACCAGTTGTAAAACCTCTTCGACTCGTGCTTTAATTGCATCCTTTTTTTTCCAACCAGTGGCTTTTAGCACAAAAGTCAAATTGTCAAAAATGGTTCGGTCGGGGAGAAGTTTAAAATCTTGGAAGACCACTCCTAATTTTCTTCTGAGCAAAGGGATTTGTTTATCCTTGAGTTGCTTCAAATTATATCCAACAATAGAGCCATTCCCTGAGGCGAGATGTAAGTCTCCATAAAGGACTTTTAATAAACTACTTTTTCCACTTCCTGTTTTTCCAATTAAAAAAACAAACTCGCCTACTTCTACACTAAAGTTGATGTCCGAAAAAATGACATTCTTTTCATTGATTATAGTCACTTTGTCAAGCGCGACAATAGCATTTTTCATAGTATAAGTAGTTTTGTGCTAAAGGTATGTTTTTTGATTTATTCTTAAATATTTTGTTGATAAAATATACTTTTTCAATTGAGTTTTACGTTAGTAAGGTAACATGAATCCGCTACCTTTGTTATGATGTTTATTCTCTTGAAAAGCTGCAGAATTAAATGGGCTTTTGTCCTTTTGCTCCCTTCTTTTTTGATGGGGCAATTGTATGATTCACAAGCCGTCCCCGAAAATGCGATTCATTATTTTGGTTTGGGATATTTCCCTACTTCTTGGCAAACCAATCTTTTTATGAATGATGCCTATGCATCTAGTGAATTGAAGGAGCGTATCGAGTTTAGTACACTTTCAAACGCCCTTAGGATGAATTATATAGGGACAGAGAAAATGTTGGAGCAATTTAAAAAGGATTATCCCAACGCTCCTGAAACAAGAAGTATTGATTTTGATGTGGCCAATTATTATTTTAATAATGAAAAATACCGTTATGCATTAAAATGGTTTATGCGTGTTTCTAAAAATCAAGTTCCCAAGGTGAATCTCCCGGAATATAACTTTAACAAAGGGTACACTTTGTTTTCTGCAAAACGTTTTAAACAGGCAAAGCCCTATTTAGAAAAGGTCAAAAACAATAAAATATTTGAGTCAGATGCACACTATTATCTAGGTCATATCGCATATCAATTAGAAGATTTTGATGAAGCTAAAGCACAATTTAGTAATATTTCTGACCCAAGTCAAAAAGAAAATCTCTCTTATTTTCAAGCGGATATGAATTTTAGGCTGGGGCGTTTTGAGCAAGCAATTGAACTGGGAAAACCAGTACTGTCGAAAGCTTCTGGTAATGAGACTTCTGAGATTTCAAAAATCATTGGAGAAAGTTATTTTAATTTAGAATTGTATAAAGAGGCGGTACCCTATTTGGAAGCATATAAAGGGAAAAAGGGAACTTGGGATAACATCGATTTCTATCAATTGGGGTATGCCTATTTCATGCAGGAAAATTATGAAAAGGCGATTGGTCAGTTTAATAAGATCATTGGAAAGAAAAATGCTTTAGCTCAAAATGCATATTATTATTTGGCAGATTGTTATTTAAAGACAAATCAAAAAGCTGCAGCTCAAAATGCATTTAAAAGTGCTTCAAAAATGAATTTTGATACGCTTATTAGGGAAGATGCTTTGCTGAATTATGCTAAACTAAGTTATGAAATTGGAAATCCATATGAAGAACCCCCAAAAGTTTTATTGGAGTTTCTTAAAACTTTTCCAAAAAACGAACAAGTTGAACTTGTAGGAGAGTTGTTGATTAATTCATATACCAAATCTGGTAATTATGCTGCTGCTCTTGAAATTTTGGAAGATGAAAGTGGTTATAAAAATAATGAAACACTTCAACGAGTTTTGGTGCTCAAAGCGGTTGAAGATTTTAAAATAGGATTATTTTCCCAAAGCAGTGAAGTATTTCAAAGAGCAATTAAGATTAAAGAAAACAAGTTATTGGAGGCTTACAGTCTATATTGGCTTGGAAGATCTGAGTATGAGCGAAACCGTTTCGATAATGCCTTAGATATTTTCAAAAGCTTTCAGAAGCACCCTGAAAGAACTAATGTAGAGTCGAACGCAAGATTGACCTATGATATGGCATATATTTATTTTAAGCTCGGAGAGTATTCTTATGCCTTGCAATTTTTTAAGGAGTTTAATTCCGTTAATGACAGTTTTAATCGTTCTTATCAGCGCGATACTTTTTTGAGAATGGGAGATTGTGAGTTTGCCTTGAAGCAATATTGGCCTGCGATGGAATTCTACAATACTGCGATTGCTTTAAATCCACAGAGAGGTGCCTATGCCGCTTTTCAAAAGGGGATGAGTTATGGTTTTGTTGATCGTAATCCGAAAAAAATCCAAACGCTAGTTGAGTTGATTCAAACGTATTCTAAAGATCCTTTACGGGATGACGCTATTTTTGAATTGGCCTCTTCTTATAGTAGAGAGGGAAATACAAATCAGGCCGTAGCTTCTTATGACCTTCTTTTAAGTAAATACAAGAATAGTCCCTATATTCCTAAAGCAATTTTGAATAAAGGATTGATATTATACAATCAAGAAAACTATGACCAAGCCAAAGAAGTGTTGAAGGATTTGGCTATTAAGTATAGGCTTGACCCTGTGGCACAACAGGCTGTTCGTACTTTAAAAGAAATTGCTTTAGATCAAGCAGAGGTTAATGCTTTTGCACAATGGGTAAAAGAGCAAAACTTAAATACTTTCACTGATATTGAACTTGAGAAAACTGCCTTTACGTCTGCTGAAAAACAATTTTTGGAGGGGAATGTAAATACCGCAGAAAAATTATTAAAAGAATATCTTGAGATATATCCACAAGGGACTTTTGGGAATCCTACAAAGTTTTATTTGGCGGAGATTTATTTTGAAAAAGAAAACTTTACTGAGGCATTATCTTATTATAAGGCGATTGTTGAACAACAAGTTTCCAGTTATACAGAAAAGTCTTTGGTGCGGATTGTTACCCTACTTAAAAAAGAAGCACGTCTATCAGAGGCAATTGATTATTTGGAAAAATTAGATCAAATAGCTTCGTTTGAGGAGAATAGACGTTTTGCTAAACTGAATTTAATGCAAGCCTATTTTGCTTCTAACCAGTTTAAAAAAACATTAGACGCGTCTGTTGTGGTTTTGGAAATTAAAAATTTAGACACAAGTTTGAAATGGGACGCTACATTGCTCAAAGCTCGTTCAGCAGTCATGTTAAATGACAGTTTGGTTGCATCAGCAGCTTATGAACAATTAGAGCAAGTATCTCAAAAGGAATATGCAGCAGAGGCACTTTTTTTCAAGGCAGAGTATCTTTTGAAAACAAAACAGCATAAAGCGTCAATTGAAATTATCGAGAAAATTGCAGGAGGACGAGGACAGTCAGGAATATGGAATGCAAAGGCACTGTTGCTTTTGGCAAAAAATTATTATGCACTTCAGGATTCATTTCAAGCAATTTTTGTCTTGGAGTCTATAATAGAGAATTTTAAAACCTATTCAGAAACCACCCAAGAAGCTCAGCGTTTGCTTCAAATTTACAAGGCCTCGGCAGCAGAAGAGAATAGATCAATCACACAAGAAGATAATGAGAACTAGGATTGCTATTATTGGATTTTTGATTCACTGTCTGAGTTCACTTTCGATTCAGGCACAGGAAACGGAGAAAGAATCTATAGGTACTCAGGAAGTATTGGTTGTAAAGTCATATACTCCCAGTTTGTCTGATGCTTTCAAAATAAATTCAAGTCCAATGTCTCCAGACAGTTTGTCATCCAAAGATAAAGTGCTTGAGTTTAAAATTAAATCAATTCCTGTTGTTTCCACTTTTGTGCCCAACAAGGCAAGCCCCTTGAAATTACAACAAAGAACTTCAAGTACTCCCTACAATAGTCTCTTTAGTGGTGGTTTTGGTGTAAAAAGCCAGCTTTTTTTGGATGTCTCAAGTGTGATAGAGTTGGATCGTACCCAGCGTTTTGGGATTAAAATTTATCGCGATGGTTTTGGAGGCAACCTGCCCAATAGCTTGCTAAAAAGCAATCAACAATTCAGTCGTTTTGGTATTCATCACAATTTGAGAAGTAATGATTATAATGCTAACACATTATTGCAATTTGTCTCTACTAAAAATAATTATTTTGGATTGTATGATAGAGAATGGGACAATTTATTGATCCGTGCTATTGATCCCGAAATTAAAAGAAGTAAATTCAAAGTTAGAACCCATTGGAATTGGTATGATTTTATGGTCAGGGGGATTGAATTTCAGGCTAATTTAACTTCGGATAACTTCAATACCTCAGAGCAGCAATTGGCTTTAAAAGCGGATTTTGAAATTGAATTAGGTGATGGGAAGATATTAGCAACAACTGCTGTAAAAGGTTTGAACACTGTTTTTCAGGAAGCCTATTTTGGAAGAAAGACTCAAGAGGAGTCCATGGGTGTCGGTTCAATCGGTTTGTATTGGCAAAACACTTCTGCTGATTTTAAAATGAAATTGGGCGCAGGAATTGCTTATTCATCCAAGATGGAGGGCTTTTCAAGTGAAATACTCTATTATCCTGAGATCGATCTGTCTTATCAGAAAAAAGGCTTAGTTATGGTTCCGTATTTTACTGCACAAGGGGGGGTAAGATTGAATAGTTTTCAATCCCTTTCAACGATTAATCCGTATCTGGCACCAACTACGACTCTAAACCCAACCTTTAGTAAGTATAACGCAACGCTAGGAGTACGATCCAGTTTATCTTCGATATTGAATTTTAATTTTGGGGTCGTTTTTGATCAAATAGAAAATTTCATGCTTTTTGAGCGTTTGCCCTTTGATATGGAGAATAATGATGACGCTTACCGACTTTCAAATGCATTTGAAAATAAGTATGCCAATATTGATTTGTATGGATTCAAAGCGGACATAAAAATTGATTTGGCTAAAAATAATTTTATTCGATTTGGCACTCAATATAGACATTATGATACATCTAGTGATCAGATTCTTTGGAACTTGCCTTCGCTGGAAATGAATTGGGAGGGACAATTCAAGTGGAAGGATTACTTAACATTTACTTTTCAGGGAAGCCTTTTGGGCGATCGTACCGCTGCATATCGTCCCATATTTTTGACTCAAGCTTCAGAAAATGTACCCTATCAAGAAGAAAATCTTCCATTGTTTATTAACACAACTTCACATATTGCGTATAAACTCTCCGATCAATTTGATGTTTTTGTGAAATTAAAATTGAATTCTGAAGGAGTTCATGGACGATGGGCATATTACAATGAACCTTCTTTTCTTTTGTTAGCTGGAGTAACCTATAAGTTTGATTTCCAATATTAAAAATACAGTGTAATTTAGTTAGTTTCAACAGTTGATTTTCATTATATTTGCGAGATTATTTTTACCACTATGAAGTACGATTTTGCCCACTTTTACACTTTAATAATGAAAATTAAGCATCCCATATTATACACGTTACTTCTTGCAGTACTTGCAACTTCTTGTCAAAAGAAAGTTGATTTACTAGTGCACAATGCAGTGGTTTATACTATGGATAAAAAAGAAACTGTTGTTTCTTCTTTTGTTGTTGATAAAGGCAAATTTATTGCTGTAGGTGGTGAGGAATTACTTGATAAATACAGCGCAAAAAAGGTTTTAAATCTTCAAAATTTATCTGTCTATCCAGGATTCATTGATTCCCATTGTCATTTTCTAAATCTAGGACTCAGTCTGCAGCAAATTGATTTAAAAGGAACGCAAAGTTTTGACGAGGTGATTACTCTTTTACAAGATGCATCCAGGGAAAAGCAAATGGAGGTAATTCTAGGAAGAGGTTGGGATCAAAACGACTGGGAGCTTAAAGAGTTTCCTAACAAAGAGCGTTTGGATGCATTATTCCCCGACATTCCCGTTGCCTTACGCCGTATTGATGGACACGCATTATTAGTAAATCAAAGAGCACTTGATCTAGCTGGAATCACAGTAGATACAGAAGTTGAAGGCGGAACCATTATAAAAGAAAAAGGAAAACTTACGGGTATTCTTATAGATTCTCCAATGCAATTGGTACTGAATATTCTCCCACAACCATCGGTTGAGCAGAAAATAAAGGCTCTACAAGATGCCGAACAAATTAGCTTTGCAAATGGACTTACTTCTGTTTCTATTGCAGGAATGAATAAAGAGGATATTTTTTTAGTAGATAGCCTTCAGCAAAAAGGTCTTTTGACTATAAATGTGTATGCTATGATTTCAAATACTAAGGAGAACATGGAGTACTTTTTAGAAGCAGGCCCAATAAAAACAGATAAATTAACAGTCCGTTCCTTTAAAGTATACGCAGACGGTGCACTGGGATCTCGTGGAGCTGCATTGAAAAAACCCTACGCAGACTCAAACTCACATTACGGAAAATTCATCACATCAAAAGATTCAATCGAGAAATTAGCATATAAATTAGCAACAACTCCTTTTCAGATGAATACCCATGCTATTGGAGATGATGCCAATAAAGCTGTTCTTAATGCCTACAGAAAGGCACTTGTTTTTTCAGATGATCCCAGATGGCGGATAGAGCATGCTCAAATTATTGATACTGCTGATATTCAACTCTTCAATAGAAAGATCATTCCATCTGTTCAACCCACACATGCCACCAGTGATATGTACTGGGCTAAGGATCGTCTAGGTTCAGAACGTTTACAGGGAGCTTATGCATATAAAGCATTATTGAATCAGTCGGGAAGAATAACTTTAGGAACTGATTTTCCAGTGGAAGAGGTAAGTCCAATCAAAACTTTTTATGCTGCAGTTACTCGCATGGACAGTGATTTGTTTCCCGAAGGAGGTTATTTGTCACAAAATAAGCTATCGCGTATTCAGGCATTAAAAGGAATGACGATTTGGGGCGCATATGCTAATTTTGAAGAAAATGAAAAGGGATCTATTGAGGTCGGTAAGAACGCAGATTTCATAATGTTAGACAGAGATATAAAAGAAGTCAGTCACAAAAAAATCTTGAAAGCTAGAATCGTAGCGACTATTTTGGATGGTAATGTGGTTTACAGCAATCGATTTCATTAACTGACTTAATATATTTTACTAAACCCACTTTAATTTACTAAAAGACTAAATATTTAACATTATTTAGTCTTTTTTTGTTTAATAATTTAATTAAAATTACATATTATCTATATATTTTTATTCATATTTGTATTTTTGGTAAAAATTTATAATCATGTGTGGAATTGTATGTGCTTTTGATTTAAAGCAACCGGCAGCAGAGGTGAGACCTCAAATTTTAGAAATGTCTAAACGCTTACGTCATCGTGGACCAGATTGGAGTGGGATATACGATTGCGATACAGCTATCTTAGGACATGAGCGCCTTGCTATTGTTGATCCAACATCAGGGAAACAACCCTTGATAAGTCCTTCTGGAAAATTGATTCTCGCTGCAAATGGAGAAATCTACAACCATCGTGAATTAAGAGCTCCTTATGAATCCAGTTATGCCTTTAAAACACAATCGGATTGTGAAGTTATTTTGGCACTTTATGAAAAGGAAGGGAAGAATTTTGTCAATAAATTGAATGGGATATTTGCTTTTGCAATTTATGACGAAGCAAAGGATGAATATTTTATCGCAAGAGATCATATGGGGATTATTCCACTCTATATGGGATGGGATGTAAATGGAACATTTTATGTAGCTTCAGAATTAAAAGCACTAGAGGGTATTTGTTCTAAAATAGAATTATTCCCTCCTGGTCATTATTTTCATAGCAAGGATGATACGCCAACAAAATGGTACCATCCAGAAT
>Ga0228609_1000942_pt1 | contig 12526 bp, 9 predicted proteins | sample 10DmetaG_FD_190068 | JGI IMG/M metagenome (GOLD analysis project Ga0228609, IMG submission 190068) | Seawater microbial communities from Monterey Bay, California, United States - 10D | ecosystem: Environmental > Aquatic > Marine > Coastal | place: USA: California | collected 2016-11-10 | reverse complement strand
AGCCAATGTCGAATCGTCTTTCCATTGTCCCCATTTATTTTTCATTGGATTTCGAAATTTCATAGCCTAAATATAAGAAATGTATCTCTAACCTACTTAAGAAGTTTAGAAATAGCAGAACTGAAAGAAAAAGATATGCCTTTGGTTTAATCTAAAATTCTGTGTTTGCCTACAATGTTTTTGATATTATCAACATGCATTTTTTTGTAGTCTTTATTTGAGCCATTTAAAACAGCTTGTCTCAAGACATCTACAACCTCATGCTTATTTTTATATGGAGCAGGGCCATTATTGGATTTTATTGAGTTTAGTGCTTCTAAAATTCTATGAGGCTTTACAATAAATGTGTTTTCCGGAACATAATTTATTTCCTTTAATTGACAGTCTCCATAAAATACAATTATTGAGAAAAATGGAATTTGATCAAATTGTGTTAAGCTATTTTTTATACTTAAAACTTGACTCTTAACTTGCTTAATTGGGTTATAAAAACGGTACTTATTTTTACCATAATTCATTACTTGTGTCCAATTTGTTTGATTTCCATTACCAAATATCCAGCCACTATAATCTTTCACCTCTATCACAACAATACCCTCTGTTGTAGCTAGCACAATATCTACTTGTGAAAATTTATTTTGACTTTTCTTTATAATTAAATCATGAAATATTGTTTCAGATGGAATTCCTACTTTTAATAATTTAAGAATCAACCTTAGTTCTGAATTTGTACCTCTATCTGATGTGGTTACAGTCTTAATTAACTCTTGATTTTCTTTATGACGTTTTCTTTTATTTAAGGTTCTGATACAAAAGATTAGAATAAATAAAATTACTATGGAAACAAATACAGTCACTTGTTATTCATTTATGTGAGATTATATCTCAATTCAATTAATAAATTTAAAAAAATCTTTGATGATAGCTATATTTATATTTTAATGTGCTCCAGTTTTAAAAACTCCTTTTTAGTCAATGAAATGGGTTGTTTTGGCCTACCACAGAAGGGGTAATACACGTTTAAACTGTAGGTGGGGAGCCGTATAGTAGGAGGTTGAGCTTATGCTGAACATAAAATTATTTTTGATGTTGTTTGATTAGTTCTTCTGTTATTTCAACTAATTCTCTAAATGCAAGGCTAATCCGCTCAATGTCTCCAAAAACATCTTTACCCCTGTGTACTACATTGCTTCTTAGCCCATAATAATAATTGAGTATACTCTTTATGGAACTAGAGTGTGTTGCCTATGTATTCTAACGCCTCAGACTTAAATGCTATTTAAATATTATTCGAAACAGAAATTTACCTGGTTATATATACTCTATCTTCATTATTGATGTCGTCTTCACAATCACATTTTTCGTCCTGTCCAAATTTATAAGACAGTCCAAAATAATGATTCCCATTGGCATATTGACTAAGGTCAGAAAGTGCCATATCATAACCATAAGTGAGAGTAAACTCTGACTTAAACCTAACATTTACAAAAGCCCCATAGAGAGCGTCAGGTTGGTATTGTAGCCCCAGTCCTATTTTGTCTCTATATTGTGCTCTTGTGGTCAGAAGTGCGCTGATGGGTGCACCCTCTACCATTTGTATTAAGGCCTGAGATTTTAGTAGTACATCTTGAGTGATGTTTGTATCAAATCCAATGGTGGTATAAAAATGAGGAATCTTGTTATAGATATCTCGATTCAGCTCATCCTCTAATCTGTGAGATACTATATTAGGCACAGACATTCCAAAAAACCATTTTCTACCATAAAAATAAAACCCTGCACCAATAATCGGTTTGGCCTCACTTAAATTGCCATTACTATATACAAACTCTGTGGGGTCGTAGATATTGAGTCTGTTGTAGTCAATGGAAAAGTTATTAAGCCCTGCCTTAAATCCAAGTACAAAACCAATTTCTTCTGTAGCTCTTAAATGCAATCCAAAGTTGGCCTCAATATTAAAATTCTTTACCGCTCCAAAGTCATCATTAAGAATTGACAGTCCTGCTGCATAGCGGTTGTTAGAAAAACGCCTTTGCACATCCAAAGTTTGTGTGACTGGCCCATCATCAAAGCCCAACCACTGGCTGGTATAGGTGCCTTTTACAAAATACCCATTACTCACGCCCACATAGGCAGGATTGAACTGAATGGGGTTGTGATAATAGTCCGTTAGTTTTATGCCTGACTGTGCATTAACAGTTAATGACAGTGTTCCTATAAAAATTATGCTGTATATAAACTGTTTCATCTTAGTTGCTGTTAATGGTTAGGAATCCTTTTAGCGTATACTGCTGCTGTTCATAAGGATTAAAATATTTAAACACATAGAGATAAGATCCTGTGGGTAAGTTGCTATTCTTATTATAAATACCACTTACATTGGCTTTTCCTCTAAACAAATTGCCTCCTATCCCGTACTGGGTTTGTGAATACAGCAAATGTCCATCTCTATTATAGACCTCCAAACTATTATCAGGGAAATACTCTGCATTTTCAATGACCATATAATCATTCATGCCGTTATCATTAAGTGAAATGGCATTGTAAATAACCACCTCGCATGGAATAACTGTTGGTACCACCTCCAAGCGCATAAGACTCTCACAGCCTGATGCAGCATCATAAAGTGTGGCATAATACGAAACCCCATCTTCTAATAAAGTATCCATAGGCAGCATATTGCCTCCACTAAAGCTATCATACCATTCTAGTGCAAAGCCCTGCTCATCCACCTCTAAATCCGCTAAGGTTGCTTCTCTAGCCAAACAGAACTCTAACTCTGTGGTGATTAGTATAGGGTCTGGAATGATATCTATTTCTACACTCACTTCAAGTCTAGTTATACTCTCGCAACTATTTTCAGTCTGAGAAGCATAAAGAAACTGACCATCTGAAAGGGCTGAACTAGGGTCTAAAAGATTGCCCCCTGTAGCAGCATCATACCATTGGATATTTGATCCTGTGGCCAATAAATCAGAAACAGTTACATTATCACAAAACGATTGGACTGCATCACCTGTAGGGGCTTCTGGGTTGTTTATTTCAACAGTCATAGCCAAACGATCAGACTCACATCCTGTTTCTATATCGTGATTAGACACATAATAAGTCACCCCATCAACAAGTGGTGTAGTCTCAGCAATTGGTGTTGTACTTGTAGCTGTTTCATACCAGAGTCTATCAGTGGCTGTTTGCGCAGGTGCAAGGTCCAAAATAGTGAGGTTTTGTTCATTACAAAATGATACTGTGTTGTCAGGCGCATCAGTGACAGGCATCTCAAGAGTGTAAAGATTTAACTGAACTTCCAAACGGTCAGAACTTTCACATGAATCCAAAGTTTGTGAGGCATAAACCACTTGACCATCTATAATATTCGAATTTGGATCCAATAAATTTCCACCAACAGCAGCATCATATAATTTAATGTTTTCTCCTGTCAATGTAGCTATAGCATCATCTAAAGTGGGACTGAATGAATCACAGTTAATAAAATAATTTACGCTCTCACCTGTTGGGGCCTCTGGTAAATCATTTACTGAAATGGTAACATATTCTCTACAAGTGACGCCATTAGTGGTAACATCTACCCAATACTCTGTGGTTTCTGTGGGAGAGACAGTGATTGTTGATTCAGAATTGGATAACTCATACAACTTAAATGTAACCACATTCGGCCCGTTATCACTAAGAGGTGAATCCCAAAAACCAACATCTAATGTTGATGAATTGGCAGTAAAAGGATAACTATAGGTGTGAGTTGATGCGTCATAAATATCAGGGGATGGTCTTAATCCAGGAGTATCACAAAACAGAGAGGTCCAAATTCTTAAATTACAGGCAGAATCAAAAGGAGTACCCTCAATGGTTCCGTCAGAACCAGATTGGATATAATAGGCAACATCTCTCTGGTTTCCTGCGCCACCACCAAGACTAATGGTCCCTGAAACCTCAAGACGGTAGATGTTTCCTGGGATAGTTGAAAAAGTATTTTGAGATACAGTATTTGCAATTAGAGAGTATTCATCTATTAAAGTGCCTTGACCAGAAAAATTAGATTCTCCTGTAGACCACAAGTATGTTGAATTAATATCTCCAACAACACTTAAATCCACACTCTCGCCAGCACACACTTCTGTTGCTGATGCTGTGATGGTAATGTCTTGAATGGAAACTGTAACCTCTAATCGGTCTGTACTTTCACAACCATTCACCGTTTGTGAAGCATACAACATTTGACCATCAGTTAGAGCTGTAGCTGAGTCTAACAAGTTCCCTCCTGTAGCCGCATCATACCATTGAATATTCTCCCCTGTGGCTGTTAAATCTGCTATTGTTGCAGTATCACAAAAGGTTTGTTCTGCATCTCCTGTTGGGGCTGCTGGAGCAGTGACATTGATAGTGACATATTCTCTGCATGTTACCCCATTAGTAGTTACATCCACCCAGTATTCTGTGGTTTCTGTAGGTGTTACTGTTATATTTTCAGTTGTATCTCCTGTAGACCAAGTGTAGGTTGAGGAATTGGCTAGCTGTTGGATTTCGGATTCTGAAAGAACTCGGTCCCAAATAGCAATATCGTCAATACTACCATAAAACTCATACAATGGCTGACCTTGACCCCATTCAGAGCCAATGGATATTTCGGCTCCTGTACAAGAATTATAGTTTCCATCAATGAGAGTTTGACTAATTAGAGCACCATTTTTATATATAGTTTGATTATTACTAGAATCAAGGGTAACAACAAAATTTGTCCAATTATTCAATAAGTTTTCGTTTAAATCATATTGGTTTTTTTGCCATCCATCACCAGCTGGTTCACATGCTGTTTTATACCCAACTTCAAACTTATCATACCCATTTGTTGAAGATTTTAAATCAAATATGAAAGCCTCTGATTCAGCGCTTATAAAATCACCTTTTTTTATAATAGTATTCCATCCTTGTGTCTGACCGATTTGACTTGGGTTTATCCAAAAAGAAAAAGATATATTATCATTTTCATAGTTATTACTTGGGGGTAAAATTATATAGTCTTGAATATTTTGTCCGAAGTTATAAGCGCTATCCGCATTTCCAAAGCGATCAGTTGTTAGGATTGCTCCTGTGACCGTTCCATTATTACCATTGCCACTTTCATCATTTGCATTACCACAGAATGGCCAATACCCCACTAGTCCAGTTTGTAAGTTTGCTGGCAGGTCGGCAGATGTACAAGATGTAAGTCCAGAACTCACCGTTAAATCCACACTCTCTCCAGCACAAACTTCTGTAGCTGAAGCTGTAATCGTAATATCTTGAATTGAAACTGTAACCTCTAGGCGATCTATACTTTCACAGCCATTCACCGTTTGTGTGGCATATACCATTTGTCCATCAGTTAGAGCTGAAGTTGGGTCTAACAAGTTCCCTCCTGTAGCCGCATCATACCATTGAATATTCTCCCCTGTGGCTGTTAAATCTGCTATTGTTGCAGTATCACAAAAGGTTTGTTCTGCATCTCCTGTTGGGGCTGCTGGAGCAGTGACATTGATAGTGACATATTCTCTGCATGTTACCCCATTAGTAGTTACATCCACCCAGTATTCTGTGGTTTCTGTAGGTGTTACTGTTATATTTTCAGTTGTATCTCCTGTAGACCAAGTGTAGGTTGAGGAATTGGCTAGCTGTTGAATTTCTGAAGGAGTTAGAGCCCTATTCCATATGGCTAAATCATCTAGGTCGCCGTTAAAGTATTCAGAACCAGATTGACTCCATCCAATCATAATACCCGTTAACTGTTGTAATGCATTTTGATTGGCTAATAACTCAGTGTCGGGTGATCCGTTAATATAAAAATCAAATACCAAATCTTGTTGAGTTATGACTATGTTTATCCATTCAGAAAGGTTATTAAAATTATAATCTAATGGATTTGCGAGAAATATATCCCAAGATGAAACATTGATGTCAGAGTTTTTCCAAAAACTAAAACCTCCAGGTGAGTTTGCGTGATTAAAAGAAAGTGACTCTCCATTATGTCCTGGTGTAATGTAAATTGTCTGATTATAATTAGTAAGATTATTAGGTTTAACCCAAATTGAAATTGTTTTCTCATTCCATCCATTATCGAATGTATTATTGCTTGTAATGATATATCCACCATCAAAACTATAGGCACTATCTGTATTTCCAAATCTGTCTGTGGTGAGGGTTGCACCATTCACGGTACCATTGTTTCCATTACCACTTTCATCATTAGCATTGCCACAGAATGGCCAATACCCCACTAGTCCAGTTTGTAAGTTTGCTGGCAGGTCTGCAGATGTACAGGCTGTTGTGCCTGCTGTAAGCCCTGAACTCACTGTTAAATCCACACTCTCCCCAGCACAAACTTCTGTAGCTGAAGCTGTAATCGTAATATCTTGAATGGACACACTCACTTCTAATCGGTCTGTGCTTTCACAGCCGTTAACAGTTTGAGAAGCATAGACCATTTGACCATCGGTTAGAACTGTAGTTGAGTTTAATAAGTTCCCTCCAGTAGCTGCATCATACCATTGGATGTTGTCCCCTGTAGCTGATAAATCTGATACTGTTGCAGCATTGCAAAAAGTTTGTTCTGAATCACCAGTCGGTGCTGCTGGAGCTGTGACATTAATAGTAACATATTCTCTACAAGTCACGCCATTAGTGGTGACATCCACCCAGAATTCTGTGGTTTCTGTTGGGGTGACTGAGATAGTCTCTGTGGTGTCGCCTGTTGACCAAAGAAATGTTGATGTGCTAAATTCAATTGTCTTTCCAAAAACACCTTCATCAGTTAAAATAACTAAAACATTATCAACAAGTTTAAACTCTCTAATTGTATTTAAATCAGAAAGGGGGTTGGTTAATTCATGCCATGTCGCACCTCCATTATTACTTTCATAAAGCCCTATTTCATTAGCATTTCTGCCAAATAAAAATAATACATCGCTACTAATTGGTAGCAAAAAGGAATAGCTAACTGTGCTGTTAAATGGGGTGTTAGAAAATAGTACCCAACTTTCACCTTCGTCTGATGATTTATAGATGCTGTTATCTGCTAATACATATAAATTTCCTTCGCAATCATCGGACAAAGTGGAAGCATAATTAATTCCTAACTCGGAACTTACGTTGAAAAACGAGTTGCCATTATCAGTACTTTTAATCAATCCTGTCATTGAAGCTGTATTACTTCCACCACAAGCAAAAACATTTCCATTATCTGCAACAATAATATCTCGGTAATCATTATTAACGTTTGTTACATTAGTCCAATTACTACCATTATCATCGGATATATACAAATCCCTCAAATAACCCCATTTTGAAACAATTATTCTATTATTTGCTAATCTAGTCAAGGCTCTTCCGCTGCAACCAAATCCAGATAACCCATTATTTATCCAATTACCATTTTCGTAAGCATATAAAGAATTGTGCAGCGTTGCAACATGGAGCCTATCGGCCCAATCAAAATCAAATAATGTTGCTATAGGGCTGCACTGATGACCAATTTGATTTTGGAAATTCATCGAAACCCATGAACCATTTATGTTATTAGATTGAAGAACATCATTATTTGATCTTAAATAATAAATATTATTGTGTTTAATAATATTAACATACTCGGCATTTGGAGCTAATTCTGTCCAATCAGTGAATATTTGATTCGTAGATCCATAGCAACTTGGAGCAGTTCCAGCTGTAAGTCCAGAACTCACTGTTAAATCCACACTCTCTCCAGCACAGACTTCTGTGGCTGATGCATTTATTGAAACTTCTGAGCAGGTGTTATTATCTTTTAATAGGCGAACTGAATAACCGCTTTGGATATTTCTTGATAATCTTCCCAAATAATTCCATCCATTATTTAATACACGATACCAAGATTCCTCAATCCCGCTTGAAGATGAGCTCCAAAAAGTAGCATCAAAATTGTCATCATCAAAAATGCCATTACTAAAACGGTCGTCATCAGGAACTGCATTAAAGGCAGAACTATTATTTTGATTTTGATTATTTCCTACTCCTCCCACATTTGTTGAATTATTCCACCCAGTGTTGGAAGCCATTGATTTGGCTATTTTATTTCCTGTTGTCGTGCCATCATAATTATAACCATTGGCTATGAGGTGTTCTTCTAAAGTGGTCCATTCAGCATCTGTAGGGACATGCCAACCTAGTGGGGCAAATTCCTTATTTGGTGTATTAGGGTCATTGTCATGAATTCCAGCTACTGCATACCAATTGTAAAGTTTCCCTTTGGTTGGATCATTATCATAATAACACCAAGCCCCTGTAGTGAGGTTAGACCACTGTGTCGCATCTGTTACCTGTGGAATGGGTGTTCCATCACGATAGGTTTCCATAGCAGCATTTTCAACGGTCCATTGTTGTGTACCATAGGTTAAATAATCGTATGTGTTACCATCAATATCTGTAACTGTACCTTGAGCATGGGCTAGAGTTGCAAAAGCAAATAACCCCCAGATCAAATTTTTCATTTCAATTAAATTGGTTGAATATCAAATATAAAAAAATGTTAAAAAAAACTTGGTTCATGTTTGGTACATTTTAAAGAATAGTAGAAAAAACGTGGAATTAGGCTACACATCCATTCCACAACCAACCCTCAAAAAAGAAAACGATCTTAAAATCAATAGGGGGGGTACGGTTTTTTGGTCTTTAGCTGAAATTTTTGGGATAAAATATGGGATAAGAAAAGTCCTAATTAATTGAAGTTTTTAAGAACCCTGTAACAAAGAGTTTTTCTTTGAAGAAAATATAAACTTGGCCATGACAACCCAAAAGCAATACTAATAAAAGTATTCGTTAAACTGAATGGCATACATACAAAAAGGATAATGCCCGCTATTCCTAAAACAATATTAATAGGTTTTGTAAATGGATTTTTTTTAAACTTTACCGAAACCCTCCCCATATTCTTGTCTTTTTCAAAAATGTAGGCCGAACTTATAGAAGCACCATTACCACTTTGTACTAAAAAAATCTCAACCTTATTTTCTTCTATTAATATCTTTTTATCTATTCTGTATGTCATAATCCATTTGGCTTTTGCTCCAAAAAAAGACTGCATGTACTGGGTAAACAGACAATGGAAGCTATAAAGTAGAAGCTTTGCCAACTAGTAGAGTTGAGAAGTTTAAAACAATCTAATTCTAATATAATTAGTTCTGCTAATTCTTAAATCAAAGTATAGTCCGTAGTAATTTATGAAGTTAACTATATGAATAAGTTTATACATCAAACAGGGTTTAATTAAACCTTACAGCACTGAAACTTATTTTTATTGGAACAGGAATGTCGTGATTTGTATCAGAACTTGTCCAACCATTAGCTATGAAATAAAGTACCCCCTCATATGAGCCAGAAAGATTATCGCCATCAAATAAAATAGGGTTACTTGGTGGCGTCCCAATACTTGACAATGTAATATTTGATATTTTACCAACTACACCCTCTGAAATTGCATCAATAGCATTCATAGTAGTGTTTTCAACGAAATTACTGCCAGTTAAGGTAAAATTGTTTTGTTCTGCATAATTGTATAAAAAAGAACCTTGATTTACAGCATCTATAAATTCAATTCTACCATTATTGTTACTACCTAATTGAGGATTATTAATTAACAACATTATTTGAAGTGGTTGACCAGAAACATAATCACTTGCAGAAGCATCACTTAATCTAAATATTACACCTTGAGTACCTCCAACTAATGACGCTGAACACGAGTTTTGCCCATTGGTGCTTATTTCAGTATTAATGCCTTGTATTCGGTGAACTTCATTTCCAATCTCAATTTCAAAGAAATATTGACCGTCAGGAACATTATTATCATCATTCGTATCCGAACTATCATCACTACTACAAGCGAAGATTAATAAAGCGGAGAGTAAGAGTAGTTTTTTCATTTAGTTTTTATTTAGCTGCAATATAGTGTACCATATAATAGGTTTGTTTAAAATAATCTACGCTATATGTAATAAAAATAGGACTTTCAAGCGTATTAAAAATAGTTTTACCGTTAGCAATGAAAGGTTCAACTCCAATTGAAGATTTTTGCCTTTCAATTTCAAGTTCAAGTTCTCTTTCGGCAGAATATTGAGTTGGAAATGCTGTCATTGTCATTATACCATTTAAAACTCTATTTTTAAACAAGAAAGACAACCTACTTCCGTCCTCAACACAATAAGTTATTATTTCATTATTTGTAACTTCACAAGCTGGAATTGAAAATGAATTTTTTACTTCAGAAAAAGATTTTTTCCCCAAATCAGTCACATCAACTTGCCCATATCCAAAAGTGAAGATTAAAAAAGCGGAGATTAAGAGTAGTTTTTTCATTTGGTTAATATTTAAGATTTTGGTTTATGTTGATAGCATTGATAGTCGTTTGAATTACTTACACATCTTTTACAACGCTTCTCCGTTGATTTAGCAATAGCATTACATTGTCGGTATTTACATTCTAAAAAATAATCTTCTTCAACTTGATTAATTTCCTCAAACGAGTTTATAGAAAGCAAAAAGAATGATGCTCCAAAAATTAAAAGTAATTTTCTCATAGTGTATAATTTACAAGTGCAACTAAAGTACAAAATAAATACAAGTTGTTTACTACAAGTATAGTAATTGTTAGCGCAGTTGCTTTGGAACAAAGCGTGTTGAGAAAACAACTAAAAGCCAATGTCTGTCAAATGTCTGTCAGTTTTTAGTAGATTTGAAGTGTTCTTTGAGATGTTTAAAATGAAAGTCGTGAAGTGCTTTTAGGTGCTTTTCGAAACTGGTTAGAGAAGGTGAGAGCCAATAAAAAACCCCTCAATTAAGAAGGGTTTTAAGGGTGGTCCCACTTGGGCTCGAACCAAGGACCCTCTGATTATGAGTCAGATGCTCTAACCAACTGAGCTATGGGACCAAAGTGGCTGCAATATTACAACCATTTTTAAAATTATGAAAAGAAATTTATTCTTTATTATCCATATCTTGACACAGTTCTATAAGTACTCCACCAGATGATTTTGGGTGTAAAAATGCAATTAACTTACCATCAGCACCAGGCTTAGCTTTGTGGTGAATCAGCTCAAATCCTTCTGTTTTCAATCGCTCGATTTCAGCGCCAATATCATCTACTGCAAAAGCAATATGATGTACGCCCTCTCCTCTTTTTTCAATAAATTTTGCAATTGGGCTATCTGGGCTGGTCGCCTGCAGCAATTCAATCTTATTCTCGCCGACTTTAAAAAAGGAGGTATTGACACCTTCGGATTTTACACACTCAATTTTGTAGTGCTCAACCCCCAGCAATTTTGCATAAAGCCGATTAGATTTCCTAAGATCTTTCACGGCAATACCGATGTGTTCAATTTTTTTCATCTTTTACAAATTTAAAGCAAAAAACAAGGCTTTTGAAAAATTACAGAAGAATTGTAGTATTTTTGCCCTATGGAAAGTCAAAGACAAAAGAAAATAGCCTCGGTTTTACAGCGGGATTTAGTTGAAGTCCTTCAAGGCGCCGCTAGAGAAGGGGGCATGCAAGGGGTTATTATTTCAGTAACTCAAGTCAAAGTCACTGTAGACTTGTCTATTGCTAAGGTATACTTAAGTATTTTTCCGATCAAGCAGGCCAAAGTACTGATTGAAGGTATTTCTTCAAATGCACCCATCATCAAACACGAATTGGCACAACGTACCAAACATCAGCTTCGAAGGATGCCTGAATTGTTGTTTTTTATCGACGATTCTTTGGAATATATTGATCAAATCGATCGATCTCTAAAAGGGACAGAAAACCCTATTCTTAACGATGACCTTCTACAAAAAAGAAAAAAAGCATAGTTGAATTTTTCGCTCTACATAGCCAAGCGATATTTGTTTACAAAAAGTAAAAACAAAGCGATTAATTACATTACTCTGGTTGCTGGATTGGGTATAATTTTAGGAACCGCAGCTCTATTCATAGTCCTTTCGGGCTTCGATGGGCTCAAGGCATTTAGCTTAGAGTTTACATCTTTTACAGACCCTGATTTTAAGGTCTTGCCAAGCCAATCTAAAAATATTAGTTTGTCTTCAACTCAGCGCAAGATGCTCAGTGAAACAGAAGGGATTGCCTCATTTTCTACAGTTGTTGAAGAAAAAGTTTTATTGAGTTGTGAGGAGAAGTATTTAGCTATTGATTTAAAAGGCGTAGACAAACACTACCCTCAGAAAACCATAGACTCTATTTTGACTTACGGCGATTGGATTTCACAAGATCTTCAACAGATCGTTGCGGGTTGGGGTGTCAGCAACACTCTAGGGTTTGGTGTATACGACCTTACTAAAATTATACGCATTTACGCACCCAAACCAGGCACCGGACAAATTACTTCTGTCAAAGGGGCATTTAAAAGCATGAAAGTGGCTAATGTTGGGCTTTTTCAAATCAATGAGTCAATTAACAGTTCTCGAGTCTATACTTCACTTCAAAATGCTCAATATTTGCTTGGTCTTAAGC
>Ga0228609_1000938_pt1 | contig 12550 bp, 8 predicted proteins | sample 10DmetaG_FD_190068 | JGI IMG/M metagenome (GOLD analysis project Ga0228609, IMG submission 190068) | Seawater microbial communities from Monterey Bay, California, United States - 10D | ecosystem: Environmental > Aquatic > Marine > Coastal | place: USA: California | collected 2016-11-10 | reverse complement strand
GAGTATAATCCCGCTTCTTGTAAGTTCAAGTCATTGAATACCAAGATGTGGTTCGTTCTCAAGTCTGCAGGTGCATCGTAGTTGTCTGAGAAGTTCACAAAGTCGATTGCATCTACTGTTGATCCTACTCCTAATCTTACTATTCCTCCTAATTTACCTGTGATCTCTGGTGCGATATCATCGATTACATTCACCGTTCTAGTTCTTACTGATACGTTTCCTGCAGCGTCTGTTGCAGTGTACGTGTCTTGGTAAATTCCTAGTGTGTATGGATCTACATTTGATGTACTTGTCAAACTAATCTGAGTGTTGTTATACAGGTTATCTGAAGCACTTGCACTCACTGGAGTGTATGGCGTGTTTACTCGGTGGGTTACGACATCTAGTGTACGTAAATCAATTACTGGTGGAACATAATCTCTCACTACATAATCGATACACTGAGTAGTTACGTTTCCACTTTCATCTGTAGCTGTATAAGTTACAGACGTTGTTCCTTGGAATCGTGTATCTACTGATGCTCCTCCGTTGCTTGCCGCTGGATTTGCTGTAAATACTAATCCGTTTCCAATGCTGTTGTAGTTATCCGCTGCGGAAGTTACATCAGCAAAGATGTTTTGTAGTTGTACTTCTACTGTCCAGCATGCTGTTGACTTATCTGCATTTGGATTATCAATTACTGGTACTTGCGTATCTACTACTCGTACTATTCGTGTAGCTGATGATGCATTACCTTGGTTATCCTTAATGCTGTAAGTTATCGTGTAATCTCCTAGTGTATTTACATCTACTTCTCCCGATACAACAATTGCATTTGAAATATTTCCTTCTTTGTTATCGATAGCTACTGCTGGTAAGTCTACCCATGCAGTTCCTACTTCTATGGTAGTATCTGCTGCACCAGTAACGGTAATTACTGGAGCGGTTTGATCCGATACCACATAAACTACTCGTAAAACTTCGTCTGCTCTGTTTCCTGATGCATCCATTGCATAGTATTCTTCGTAGTAGATACCTGGAAGGGTCTGATCCACATCTGAAAGCATTTCTATATTCGCTGTAATGTCTCCCTGTGATGGGTCATACGCTGTAGCTCCTGGCGATACGTAATTTACGTCTGCTTGTGTAGCTACTTGCTCAATGTATAACGTGTCTGCATCAATGAGTGTAATCACTGGTGCATCTCCGTCATTCACTACTTGGATTGCATAATCTTCAAACTCTCCAATTCTATTTACACTAGCATTTGTTGATGCTCCACATGGCTCGTTATCGTCTGAGTCATAAGATACTCCTACTCTCATTCGAGTTGTTGAAGCAAATGCTTTCTCTATTGTTGGTACAGTGAAACTTCCTGTCCAGCTTAATGTGCTTGCACTAGTCTCTTCTCCTACAAGCTCTCCTGCATCGTCAAAATCACCATCCACGTTCCAGTCTATCCATACTTTTCTGTTCATGGTGTTTACGTTGGTATTTCTTCTTACCTCGAAGTTATAAACTCCTCCAAAGTTCAATGAAGTTGTTCCTAAATCGGTGTAATCAGTATACTCAACTCCTGATGCACTTTCATTTTCAAACTTATCTCCTGTGTTAGGATTTGTAATACTTACGTAGTTGATTCCTACATCTTCTGAAGTAGTTACTCCAATAACAGGAGTACAGTGAGATACTACCAACACATATGCTGTTTTCACAACTGTTGCTTCTGATGCAGCTTCATCCACACTATTGTATGCTCTACACTGCACGGTGTATGATCCTGGCGTGTTGAATTTGAATGACCGTACATTACTTGTATTAGCTGATGGTGCATTGGCTGTAACATTAGTCCCGTCGTTAGGGAAGAATGTCCACTCCCAGTTATTTGCCTTATCGCTTGTAGCTGTGAAAGTCACATCTCCGCCCAATGATGGTCGTTGTGTGTTTGCTACAAAGTCTAAGTTCGTTGGCGTGTTTGGTGAAACTACCGTGAAAGTTTCTCTTTGTGAGCTTGACCTTCCGTCACAAGCAATTACTTTAAGATCTAACGTATAAACTCCATTAGTTAAGAATGTTGTGGAGAAATCTCGCGTAGTTGCAGTGGCGTTCACAGGACCAGTTAATGTCCACTCAAACTTTGTGCTTCCTTCTGCGTTTGCTGAAGTATTCACAAAATCTACTGCTACTGCATTGTACAGCGTAGTTGATGGATAAGTGTATGATGCTATTGGTGCTGCTGCTGTTCCTGCTACGCTTGTCCAGTTGGCAGCAAATCCTGCTGCTGTAGTACCTGATGTAGAAGTCCAAAGCATGTACATCGCTCCTGTGCTAGCAGTAATAGAACCACTAGGCACATTACCTGCAGTAAATCCGTTTCCTGTATGTAAAGGTGTACCTAAGGCATTTACTCCATCATAAATCTTCAAGGTTGCGTTAGCTCTTAAGTTGAACGAGGTGAAGTCAAGTGTTACACTTTTAGCTCCACATGGGGCAATTAGTGCTTCAGTTGTTTTATTATTACCATAGTTACCTGTAGGTCCTCCATCGTCATAAATGGTTCCTGCAGATACATTGATTACGTTAGCTGGTAATGCTGTTCCTGCTCCCATGTTGTAGCTTGAACGTTGGATCGTAACGTAATCTACTTTTTTTCTTTCGCTTCCTGCACCAACGATGTTAGATGCTGTAAGATAAACATCATATTTACCAATTGGAACTGCTCCGAAGAAGTTACCAGTAAACACATCAGGGTTTTTATGCACATATGGATCATTTCCACGAAGTGCAGGAATATCATCTCCGTCTATGGTATCGTTTGTAGCTGTGTTAACAAGCATCCAATTCCAATAGGTTGGACCATTAGTACTTAAATCAGTTAAATGTATGGTCTCAAAAATCTCGTACACACTCTTGTCAGCAACAAAATCTGATGCCGGAGGTGCTGTTGGAGTTATTATTTTAATTGATTTAGTCGTAGAATCAATGCCATTGCAATTTTCGCTCACTAACTTAGCATTGAATTTACCCCCAACCTTAAATACATGAGTTGTATTTGTTGAGTTGTATTTGAAAGTATCTATTGTCCAATTGTGAGAAACATATCCAGACTGATTTTTATTTGTAAAGTTTACAGGCGTTCCAACATAGGCAGAATCAGGCATTATAAAATTACTTGTCGTCGTTGTTGGAGATACGTAATCAAATGTATAATCTTCTGTTTCTCCATAATTTAACTGTTTGCTATGGTCAGCAGAACTATACAATCTACCATACCTATAGTCTGACCTTAATCTAAGTCTAGTTGTATTCGTTGAAGAACCACAAGGAACAGTAAATGTAACGCTTCTGGTTGAATTAGGGTTAATATACCAACTTAGCGGTGTAATAAATTCACCCTCATCGGAAAAATCTTTATCTGAATTAAAGTCAATCCAAGCACCTAATTCAATAGCATATCTCGATCCATTAGGATTGTACGCACCAACAGTTAGCGTATATTTACTACCTGCACTGAGATCAAATGCTGTAGTTGGCTCAATCACAGTAAAATGACCACCCATTACATTTTTATTACAATTATCATTTGCTTTTGAGTAAACAACATTGCCCGCCTCATCAGTAATTACAACAGTTGTTATTGCAGCATAGCTGATGTAGTTTCTCCCAAAACGAGTGTAACTACAACCATAATAATGAGTTGGGTTTGAATAAGTTTGAGCTTCAGCTCCAAAGGTTACCAGTAATAAAGCCAAGATTGCTAAACTCTTACTGATCAGGCTTTTAATGGCCTTGAATTGAGTATTTGTTTTTACCATAATAATTAGTTTGTTACGTTCAATAAAATAATTTGAATTTCAAATATATAGAATTAGACACGCTTTTTTGGAATAGTTGCAAAAAAAATTGAATTAATTTTCAAGTGTAATACCTAAAAAGTTTTGGGTTAGCCACCTGATGGTTTATTTTAAATAATACCAATTGATTTGTATGAGATTGTAAATTCATTTAATTCAAAAAAGAATTTTACATTGAAAAAAACGCTTTAAATTCGGTGCAATTTATGGATTATAGAAAAGTATATGAGGGTTTAAATGATAATCAGAGGACTGCCGTTGACTCGATTGATGGATCAGTAATGGTAGTTGCTGGACCAGGTACAGGCAAAACTCAAGTTTTAGGTGCTCGTATAGCTAGTATTTTAAAAAACACGGATACTCATGCTGAAAACATCTTGTGCTTAACATTTACAGAAGCCGCCACTTCAGAGTTGAGAAATCGCTTAAATTCAATGATTGGCTCTGAATCTTACAAGGTGCGTATTTATACTTATCATGGGTTTTGCAATATGATTATTCAAGAAAATAAGGATGTTTTCGGAATACAACATTTGGATCCAATTTCTGACTTAGAGACCATTGAAGTTTTGAGAGAAATTATTGACCAGTTACCACCGAATAGTCTTTTAAAAAGATATGTAGGCGATGTATATTATGATCTACAAAACCTAAAAAGTCTTTTTGGTCTTCTTAAGAAGGATAATATAACACCTGAAGAAATTGAAACAAAAATCCAAGAAGCTAAGAAAGAAGCTTTGTTAGATGAATCTTATTATTACAAAAAAAAATACGGCAATAATCAACCGGGCGATTTGAATCAAAAGAAATTTGATTCTTTTTCTAAAGGACTCGATAAATTATGCGAGGCATCAAAGCTTTTAACAGTCTACAAGTTAAAACTGAAAGAAAGAAATCGTTATGATTTTAATGATATGTTATCATGGGTGTTAAAAGCTTTCGATTCAAATGACGAATTATTGTTAAAATACCAAGAGTCTTTTCATTATTTTTTAGTTGATGAGTATCAAGATACCAATGGGGTTCAGAATGAACTATTGTACAAACTCATTAGTTATTGGGACAATCCCAATGTTTTTGTTGTTGGAGATGACGACCAATCAATTTATAAGTTTCAAGGAGCGAATGTTGAGAATATTTATGAGTTTTATTCCAAATATAAATCTGACATAAAGCTCGTAGTTTTAGACCAGAACTATCGATCAAGTCAACATATACTTGATGCGAGTAATTATTTGATAAAAAACAATAAAGAAAGATTAGTTGGTAAAGTTCCCGGTTTGAACAAGGAAATTATTGCAGCAAATAAAGATGTAGCTAAAATTAATCCAGCGATTTATGTTAAAGAATACCCTAATACATTTCAAGAAATAGTTAATATCACATCAAAACTCAAAGAGCTCAAAACTCAAGGAGTTTCTCTATCTGATGTCAGTATTATGTATCGCAAACACAAACAAAGCGATGAATTAATTAAATTTTTAGAAAGCGAGGGCATTAGTTATAACGTTGCAAAAACTCAGGATGTTCTTCAGATTCCAATAGTTAACCAACTAAATTCTTTTTTAGAATATGTTAATCTCGAATCAAAAAAATTAGATAGCGGTCAACATCTACTTTTTGAGTTATTGCATGCACATAATTTTAAAAATGTCAGCTCCATAGTTATAGGACTAATTAGTAATGCGATAGGTCAAGAGAAAAAAATTGGTTGGAGAGAATTTTTGCATAATAGACTTTCGGGATTTGATATGCCGAGAGAGAGTCAAACTGAGCTAAAAGCATTTCTATCAGATATTGATTACTGGCTGAAAGAGATTCACAACTTAACCCTTCAGGATTTTGTTGAAAAATTCATGTCTAAAATGGGTTTTGTCTCTCGAGCTCTCAACAGTCAAGATGCAACATTTAAAATTCAATGCCTAAAAACATATTACAATTTTTTGAAAGAGGAAACGGGAAGAAATCCTTATCTTAAACTGGAGGGGTTTTTAGATAAAATTGAATTACTAAAAAAGAATAAACTTGGTTTAAAGTTGAATAAAATAGTTCATGGGGTAAATGGCGTTAATTTAATGACTGTGCATGGATCTAAAGGGTTACAATTTGACTATGTTTTTGTAATAGGTTGTACAGAAAACAATTGGGAAAAGGACAAAAACTCTTTACCATTCAGATTAAATACTTTATTACCTGGTGAGCCCAAAGAAGCCTTGAAAGAGGAGTCAAGAAGATTGTTTTACGTTGCTCTCACAAGAGCAAGAAAACATTTAGAAATTAGTTTTTCATTGAAGAACGATAATGAAAAGCCATTGATGAGAAGTCTTTTTGTTGAGGAGGTCTTAGAAAGCAAGGTATGTGAGCTTACAAAAGCTCATGCACCTGAAGAGGATTTGTTGCACTTTTTTGATTATATGTTGAAACCCAATGAATCAAAAATTGCAAAGCTATTCGAGCAGGATTTTGTTAAAAAAGAAGTAGAAAATTTTAGACTTAGTGCAACTAACCTCAATAGTTATTTGAAATGTCCGGTATCTTTCTTTTATCAAAATATTATTCGCGTTCCATCATCTAAAAATGATAGCATGACATTTGGTTCAGCTATTCATTCTGCCATTGATAAATTATACCAAGAGAGAGCGGACATAAAATCTGAATCCGATGCTATTGAAATATTGACAAAGGAATATACCGATGAGATGAACAACAACAAGGAATCATTTACAAAGGTAAATTTTGAAAGAAGACTTTATTATGGCAAAGAAATATTAACGAAGTATTATCAAAATTACTCGTCTCATATTTTAAATGAAAAAAATGTTGAAACAGAGGTGTTTTTGAATAATTGTGAAATAGACGGTATTCCTATTCGAGGACAAATAGACAAATTGACAATAAGTGAAGGTAAAGTACATGTAGTAGATTTCAAAACAGGTCAATACAAATATGGTAAATCGAAAGTTAGTCCGCCTATTGAATTAATAGATAATCCCAAAGAATCAAATTTTGAGAAGAGATATGGTGGTGATTACTGGAGGCAGATTTTATTTTACAAAGCTCTATTGGAGAGTAACAAGTCTAGTTCATTGGAAGTAACATCTGGAGAAATTGATTTCATAGAGCCAGTAGATGGAGAGTATAAAAAGCACAAAGTATATTTTACAAATGAAGAATACCTTTTTGTAAGAAGACAAATCAAAGAAACCTATCAACGTATTCAAAATTTGGAGTTTAACCAAGGGTGTGAAGATGATCAATGCATTTGGTGTTCCTTCGATAAGCATAATTAATTTTTACTAATTTGATTTTAGGTAGTCTTAGAAAACAAATGATACCTTTGCATCGTTAAGATTAAAAATGGAATTAGCAGACGTAATAACCGTATATTCAGAGAAAACACCAAATCCTGAATCAATGAAATTTGTGGCAAACCGCATGGTTCTTCCTAATGACAGTATTGATTTCAGAGTTAAAGAAAACTTAGAAACCTGCCCTATGGCAGAGGAACTATTTCAATACGATTTTGTCAAGGGTGTTTTTATAATGAATAATTTTGTTTCAATCACCAAAAAGGAAGATTATGATTGGTTTGACATTATACCGCAACTTAAAAAGTTTGTCCAGGAGTATTTAGAAGCTGAAAAACCAATTGTTGTAGTTAAGGAAAAGCTTTCAGATGAGGAAGAATCAGAGGTTGTAACTAAAATAAAACAACTTTTGGAAGATCACGTTAAACCTGCTGTTGAAATGGATGGTGGAGCAATTGATTTCAAGAGTTTTGAATCAGGTGTTGTGACTGTCACCATGAAAGGCTCATGCAGTGGGTGTCCTAGTAGTACACTAACACTTAAAGCTGGTATAGAAAACCTTCTTAAAAGGATGGTTCCAGAGGTTGAATCGGTTGAAGCAGAAGCTGCATAACTGATTCACTCAGATTATGAAAATTATTTAAAAAGTAGATTACTTATTAATATCAAACGTTTCCATAAACTTAGTGGTGAAATTTCCAGCCTTGAAATCTGGATCTCTCATAAGTTTTAGATGAAGTGGAATAGTTGTCTTAATTCCTTCAACCACAAATTCTGAAAGTGCACGTTCCATTTTTACGATACATTCTTCCCTTGTTTGTGCAGACACAATTAGCTTCGCAACCATTGAATCATAGTGAGGGGGTATACTATATCCAGCATAGATGTGTGTGTCTACACGAATACCATGGCCACCAGGTTTGTGAAGAACTTCAATTCTACCTGGGCTAGGTCGATAGTCATTAAAAGGATCTTCCGCATTTATTCTACACTCGATAGAGTGCTTCTGAGGAAGATAATTTTGACCACTGATGGGATGTCCCGCAGCGATTTTAATTTGTTCTTTGATTAAGTCAAAGTTGATTATTTCTTCGGTCACTGGATGTTCTACTTGAATTCGAACATTCATTTCCATGAAATAAAATTTCTTGTATTTGTCAACCAAAAATTCTACGGTTCCAACACCTTCATAGTTTATGGCTTCACCTGCTTTTATGGCAGCCTCACCCATCTTAGTTCGAAGTTCTTCATCTGCAAATGGAGAGGGGGCTTCTTCAATTAATTTTTGGTGTCTTCGTTGAATAGAGCAATCTCTTTCGGATAAGTGGCAAACTTTTCCATATTGGTCTCCAGCTATTTGAATTTCAATGTGACGAGGCTCTTCTACGAATTTTTCAAGATACATGCCATCATTTCCAAACGCAGCTTTAGATTCGGTACGTGCACTTGTCCAAGCATCATCAAATTCTTCATCTTTCCAGATTAAACGCATGCCTCTACCACCACCACCGGCTGTAGCTTTCAGCATTACCGGATATCCAATCTCTTTGGCTATTTTCTTTCCTTCTTTTACATCCTTCAGAAGGCCGTCAGAACCAGGCACACAAGGTACACCAGCTGCAATCATTGTTGCTTTGGCATTTGATTTGTCTCCCATTCCCTCAATCATCTCAGGACTAGCACCAATAAATTTGATTCCATGATCTCTACACATTTCAGAAAAAGTTGCATTTTCAGAAAGGAAACCATAGCCAGGATGAATAGCATCTGCATTGGTTATTTCTGCAGCAGCTATAATATTTGGCATATTTAGGTATGAAAGAGTGCTAGACGGAGGACCGATACATACCGCCTCATCTGCAAACTTAACATGGAGGCTGTCTTCATCTGCAGAAGAATATACAGCTACAGTAGAAATTCCCATTTCTTTACATGTACGTATAACACGTAAGGCGATTTCACCTCTATTGGCAATTAGGATCTTTTTAAACATAGAGTAAGAGTTAATTTACTTAGGTTCAATGACAAACAATGGTTGTCCGTATTCAACAGGTTGTGAGTCATCCACTAATACTTTAACGATTTTACCGCTAACCTCAGATTCTATTTCGTTGAATAGTTTCATGGCTTCGATAATACAGATTACCTGACCTTTTTCAATCACATCACCTACTTCCACAAATACAGGTTTGTCTGGAGAAGACTTTCTGTAAAATGTACCAATCATTGGTGATTTAATTTCTTCTGTTTTTGAATCCTCAGAAGCTGGGGTAACAGTTTCTTTTACAGCAGGGGTAGTCGCTGCTTGTTGAACAACAGGCACCTCTTGAACAGCAACTGGCTTTGGAACAGTAGCAGTTACCGTTTGTGCATTTCGTTTGATTCTAATTTTAAAATCTTTTTGCTCGATAGCAACTTCATCAACTTTTGATGATGAAATAAATTTGATTAAAGTCTGAATTTCTTTTAAGTCCATATCTTTAAATTCTTAAGCGAAAATAGTATAATAAATTGATGTGTTATGAATTATATGACCACTTTAAATATATAGCTCCCCAAGTAAAACCACCACCAAAGGCAGCCAAAACGATATTATCTCCTTTTTTAAACTTTGATTCAAAGTCTGAAAATAGTAAAGGAATCGTTCCAGCAGTGGTATTACCATATTTGGAAATATTTATAAGCACCTTTTTTTCATCTAACTCCATTCTTCGGGCTGTTGCGTCGATTATTCGGAGATTTGCTTGATGAGCACATAAATAGTCTACAGAGTCGCCAGTTAAGTTATTTCTATCCATAATCTCACGACTAACTTCAGCCATGTTAGTTACAGCAAACTTGAATACAGTCTTGCCTTCTTGATACAAATAGTGCATGTCGTTATCAATCGTCTCATGGGACGATGGATATTTAGATCCTCCAGCTTTTAGATTAAGATAATCAATGCCAACACCGTCTGACTTTAAAACACTGTCAATGATGCCATTTTCGTCTTGGCTAGGTTCAAGCAAAACTGCAGCACCGCCATCTCCAAAAATCACACAAGTATTCCTGTCTTTATAGTTGACAATAGAAGACATTTTATCTGCTCCACAAACAATGACTTTTTTATGTTTCCCGCTCTCAATAAACTTAGAGCCTGTGTCAAGTGCATATAAGAACCCTGAACAAGCAGCACTCATATCAAAACCCCAAGCTTTTGTTGCACCTATCTTGTGTGTAACAATGTTTGCAGTAGAAGGAAATGCATGGTCAGGTGTTACTGTGGCAACGATTACTAAATCAATTTCTTCGGCAGATATTCCTCTTTTATCTAATAATTTTTCAATGGCTTTGATACAAAGATCACTGGTTGCTTTATCTTCTTCAAGAATTCTTCTTTCTACGATTCCAGTTCTAGTTCGTATCCACTCGTCGGAAGTGTCTACCATTTTTTCGAGGTCTTGATTAGTCAGAATTTTTTCGGGGACGTAGCCACCTACTGCTGTTATAGCTGCTCTCATTGGTTTGTTTTTGGCTTCAATTCGTTGTAGTTTCAGAAATTGAAAGTTCAATTTTAGAAATTAATTCTGATTCTACTACATTTTTTGCAAGTTTTATCATATTAGAAAATGTTTTAGAATTTGAGATGCCATGACCAACTATCACAGATTTTTTAATTCCCAAAATTGGAGTTCCTCCATAATTTTGGAAATTAAATTTTGACAGAAAGTCGTCATCAACTCCTCTTTTAAGTAAGTTGTAGAAAAAACCCTCACATGTTTTTACAATGACATTTCCAGTGAAACCGTCACATACCGCAACGTCAACTTTGTCGTTGAATAGATGTCTTCCTTCAACATTACCTATGAAGTTGATACCTTTTTGACTCTTAAGAATAGGAAATGCTGCCTTTGTAATATTGTTTCCTTTTTCTTCTTCTTCACCAATATTTACTAGACCAACTCTTGGGTTGTCAATACCATATACTGCCTTGGCATATTCTGTGCCAAGTATGGCAAATTTTGCTAATGTTTCAGGCTTTACGTCACTATTTGCACCTACATCAACTAATACACCAGTAACACCACTTTGTTGGGGTAATACAGATGATAAGGCTGGACGATCAATACCAGGAATCCCCTTAACATTATAAAGAGCAGAAACCATCATAGCACCAGTGTTACCAGCACCTAGAAATGTATCAATTTTTCCTTCTGCTAAGAAGTGCATCCCAATATTGATGCTAGAGTCTTTTTTGGTTGAAACAGCCTTAATGGCGTGTTCGCCCATACTGATGCTTTCACCAGAAGGAACAACAGTAATGTTTGGGTGATTTAAATCTTCAGCATACTCTTTTAGTGCTTCTGGTTCACCAAAAACGAAAAAGTGCGAATCGCAATTTTCAGAATTTGCTTCTTTTACTACTGCGTTGATGCATTCCTTGGGGGCAAAATCACCTCCCATGGCATCGATGCCAACATTCATACTAGATTATTCTGCGTTAGGTTCGATAACTTGTACTCCACGATACATACCGGTTTCTAAATTCAATCTGTGATATAGATGAATTTCTCCAGTAGAAGGGTCTCTGTGAAGCTGTCTGTTGCCTAACTTGTAATGGGTTCTTCTTTTGTCTCTCCTAGTTTTGGAAATTTTACGTTTAGGATGTGCCATTTTATTTTTTAATTAATTTTTTTAACTCTGCCCATCTATCATCTACCGGTTTATCTATTGGGTTGGTATCAAGATGCTCAATGTTGCATTTCTTTTGAATTTCGGAATTTTCGCATATCAGACGAGTGGGCATGTCTAAACAAATCTGCTCATAAATAGAATCATAGACAGAATAGATAGGGTGGTTGACAGATAAATAATTTTCCTCGTTTAAGAGATCATTATTTAATGTTAACTTCAATATATCTTGTCTAGATGTATTGATATGAATCTTAATGTTTTTTAAACATCGTTCACAGTGAGATTTTATATTTCCTTTAAATGTATAATCTAGGACTATTGTGTCCTCAAATTTTTCACATTGAATGTCAACATTGAAATCTCCGTGTTGATATAAACTATTTTCCTTTAACTCAAAGAACGCATCATTTAATTTGAAACTGAAGAAGTCTTTTTCGTTTTTAAATTTGTTAAAATCGATATCAAATTCAGACAACTTCATTTCCAAAAGTTGGCAAAGGTAAGTATTTTAACGTTAAAACTAATTAATTGCAGACACTTATCTTAAATCAGGAACACCAATGCTGAATTTTTCTCTTCGGTGTGTTTTATACGCTAGGGGTTCTTTTGAGTTATCGTAATAATTAATTCGATTTCGGCGAACTTTATTGATGAGGTAAAGGGCGTTTATGAATGAAGAAGTATCTGCGATTCCTTTTCCTGCTATATCGTATGCTGTTCCGTGATCTGGAG
>Ga0228609_1000931_pt1 | contig 12588 bp, 8 predicted proteins | sample 10DmetaG_FD_190068 | JGI IMG/M metagenome (GOLD analysis project Ga0228609, IMG submission 190068) | Seawater microbial communities from Monterey Bay, California, United States - 10D | ecosystem: Environmental > Aquatic > Marine > Coastal | place: USA: California | collected 2016-11-10 | reverse complement strand
AATATTGCCAAATATTTTTTGGGCAAACCAAAACTGCAACATGCCAAAAAACATAAAAATACCTGCCAAACCAAAACCTAGATGCCAGCCGACTTTTTCACCTATATAGCCGCAGAGTAATATGCCCAAGAAGGCACCGGCATTAATTCCCATATAAAAGATGGTATAGCCACCGTCTTTGCGTTTGTCGCCATCATTATATAGTTGCCCAACGATGGAAGAAATATTGGGTTTGAAAAAACCATTTCCGATGATCAGCAAGACTAATCCAAGGTAGAAAAAGGTATTCGTAAAGGTTTCCAACGCCATGGAGGCATGCCCTAAGGTCATAATTAAAGCGCCCAAAACCGTTGCATTTCGATAGCCCAGAAATTTATCGGCGAGGAATCCGCCTAAGATAGGAGTAAGATATACCAATCCTGTATATAGCCCATACAGCTTTAAGGCTTCTTCGTTAGACCACGCCCAGCCATCATTCATGATGGAGGATGTGAGAAACAACACCAAGATGGCACGCATGCCGTAGTAACTAAAACGCTCCCACATCTCGGTGAAAAATAAAACAAATAACCCAACAGGGTGATTTAAAATGGTCTTTTGATTAAGGGCGGAACCGCCAAATTGTGCTTCCATAAACTAAGTTGCTAATAAGCTAATATAGGATTTTTATATAAAGTTACACTTTCCCCAACAGTCGTATCTTTGCCATATGAGCAATCAAAAAGGACAAGGTGCATTCGTTTCGGGATTTTCCAAAAAAACCAAGGCTGAAAAACTAGATTGGATTAGTCAACAGTTTCACAATCCCAGTCAGGCATTGGAAGTACTGCACAACTACAACCACAGCGACCAGGCATTACAAACGCTCCACGATGAGTTTATTGAAAACGCTTTAACCAATTTTTATATGCCATTGGGAGTAGCGCCTAACTTTATCATAAACGGAAAGACACTTACCATACCCATGGCTATTGAAGAAAGTTCAGTAGTCGCAGCAGCGTCCAACGCAGCCAAGTTTTGGAGTACCAAAGGGGGGTTTAAAGCAACCATAATAGGCACCGAAAAAGTTGGACACGTGCATTTTATGTATCATGGGGATGTCCAAAAACTTAACAGATTTTTTGAGCAGTATCGGGCTGTCCTTTTAGCTTCAACAGATGAGATCACACACAACATGCGTAGTCGAGGTGGGGGAATTACAGCACTTAGCTTAGTTGATAAAAGTGATGCTATATCAGATTATTACCAGCTAGATGTGCGTTTTGAAACCCAAGATGCCATGGGAGCAAACTTCATCAATTCTTGTTTAGAGCAATTGGGTAGCACACTGAAGGCATTGGCGGCAAAACACGCTGATTTTTCTGAGAAGGAAAAAGCCATTGAGATAGTCATGAGCATATTGTCAAACTATGTGCCCAACTGTATGGTTGAGGCAGCTGTTAGCTGTCCTGTGAATGAACTATTAGCAAGTCCCGAAGACAGTAGGCTTTTTGCCGAGAAGTTTGTGCAAGCCGTAAGAATAGCAGTAGTTGAACCCTTCCGAGCAGTGACCCACAACAAAGGAATCATGAATGGTATAGACGCCGTTGTTATGGCCAGTGGAAATGACTTCAGAGCAGTTTCCGCAGGCATACATGCCCATGCGGCAGCAAGTGGTCAGTACCAAAGTCTTTCTAAGGCAGAAATCAAAGGTGGTATTTTTAGGTTTTCACTTAGGGTTCCGTTGGCACTAGGTACTGTGGGCGGGCTGACCAAACTTCACCCCTTGGTGCGTTGGTGTCATGAACTGATGGGAACACCCAATGCACAAGAACTCATGCAAATCGTAGCTGTTGCAGGTTTGGCACAAAATTTTGCAGCTGTAAAAAGCTTGGTTACTACGGGCATCCAACAAGGGCATATGAAAATGCATCTCTTAAATATCCTAAATCAGCATCAAGCAACGGAAGTAGAAAAAAAAGCGGCAATAGCGCACTTTAAAGACCATACCGTTTCGCACCATACGGTTGCTGACTTGCTCGAAAAACTCCGTGGCGCATGAAGTTTTATGCCAAAGGAAAAATATTACTAACTGCAGAATATGCCGTGTTAGGTGGAGCAAAAGCCCTTGCCCTTCCTACTAAGCTTGGACAGTCTTTAGAGGTCATTAAAACCTCCACAGGTAAATTAGAGTGGAAGAGCATTGATGTTAATGGAAAAGTATGGTATGAAAATAGCTTTGATAAAACCACCTTTAGCGCCCATCAACAAAACGATGCTATTGGACAACGATTACAACAACTCTTTCAAACAATAAATACCGAAAACACGAGGCTGTTTTCAGATATCAATGGACTGATGTTTGTGAGTACGCTCGAATTTGAGCGCAACTGGGGACTGGGGAGTTCTTCAACCCTAGTTTCACTATTGGCTCAGTGGTCAAAAGTAAATCCTTATGTACTACTTCAAAACGTATTTGGCGGTAGTGGTTATGATATTGCTTGTGCAACGGCGGAAGGTGCTCTTTTGTATGAACGCACAAATAGGATTCATCCAAATGTTACTCCGGTTGATTTCAATCCCTCGTTCAAAGATCAATTGTTTTTTATACATCTAAATAAAAAACAAGACAGTCAACAGGCTGTTGCTGGGTTTGATAGCAGTATACTTACACCAGATAAAATAGAAACCGTTAATGAACTCACACGAGCCTTTTTGGCGGATTCAACACTTGATCACTTTCAAGAACAAGTGGTTAAGCACGAGAAGTTTATTGGGGCTATGATTAACACAATACCCATTCAAAAAAGAGTATTTGATGATTATCCTGGAACCATCAAGAGTTTATGTGCTTGGGGGGGTGATTTTATTTTGGCTTGTGGGGCTGCGGACACAACAGCTTACTTTGCAACCAAAGGCTATAAAACTTGTTTACCTTACGAAGCCCTGATAGCTAGTTAATTACGTGTTTTCAATTCAAGGGGTACCTCTAGCGTCACTTTTGTTCCACTTGCAGCTCCAGCAGCATCAAACAAGTCCTCTATACTGAAGGCTAGTTTTTGTTGATTGTAATAATTAAAAATATCAATCCTGTCCCGCATAATTTGTGTAGCATAGGATTTGTATTTGGCATATTTTTCTTTTTGGGCAGCAGCAGCTTCGCGACCAATACCGTTGTCTGTAATACAAATACAAAGCATCCTATCTTGAACTGCTAATTCAATTTCTATTTTACCTGTATCCTGTTTTGGTACTATACCATGAACAATGGCATTTTCTACAATGGGCTGTAACATCATGCAAGGCAGAAAAACCTCATTTTGATTAATTTTTGGATCAACGTGTATTTCCAAATCAATTTGTTCATCCAGTCTATGGTCTTGTAGTTTAACATAGTTGGTGATGTATTTGATTTCATCTGCTATAGAAATCTTATCTACACTGCTCATGTTTATGGTGTCGCGGATAAGTTTAGAAAAGGAGGATATATATGCGTTAAACTCTTTTTCCCCACCTAATACCATAGCACTTTGCATGCCATTCAACGCATTAAAAATAAAATGTGGGTTCATTTGTGCACGATACGCTCTGCCCTCTAAATTGGTGAGCTCAAGGTTTCGATCGCGGCGCTCATCGAGAAGTTTACTTTCAAGCGACAAAAAAGCATAAAACATCACTAGGGCTAGGATTATAAAAATGGAGATACACCACCAAGTGAGGTAGAAAGGCGTTTTGATGAAAATATCATATTGCAAAACATTACTCGAGATCACGCCGTTTCGTTCACCACGAATAAAAAGTTCATGGGCGCCCCTACTTAAACCAACCAAGTGAATTTCCGGACCTGTATTTTTCCATTGAAGTAAATCTGTTTCACCGGTAACTTTATACGAATATTGGATACTGGGGTCGTTTTCTAGCGCAACAAAAACATGATTGTAACTTCTAGTCAAGTTTAAAACTGTATTCGTGCTGTTTGCATCAATAAAAGTATGCGCTTCTGTTTTATCATCTATATATTCAATTCCTTTTAATTTAATTTCAAAACTATCAGTGTTCTGGGCAAATATGTTAACGTTATTAAGAGCAAGAATAAAAAATAAAGTTGTAAAAAAAAGGAGGTGTGTGCTAGTTTGGCACGGTTCGTGAGTAGGTATAGTGTAATGTCGTAACATTTTTTATTGGTTATTGTTTTGACACCCGCACTTTTCGAAGTGCGGGTTTTTTTATTAGGGTGCCTAAATATAACATTTGTTTACGAATTTATCTATAATTTAGCATAATGCATCCATTTTACGATTTTCTTCTAAATAACCATTGGTCCGAAACATGGGCCTGGTGGGCTGATTTTGCAGCTAATTCTCTTTTACTCCTTTTTATCTCATGGGTATTACGCATTATTGCGCGTTTTATTCTTGTTAATGTATCTCACAGGATTTCGGGTGCCACAAAAACAACTATCGACGATGCGCTTATCGATCACAAACTACCCAAAAACGTTTCGCGCTTTGTACCGTACTTCTTTCTCCACGCTGCAATTCCGTTTTGGAGCAATGGAAACGAAACCGTCCGTGCATGGGTTACAGCTCTTGTTGACGTCTATGCAGTACTCATCGCAATCCTTATCATAAGAAGTCTTTTAAGGGCCTTTAGACAACAGTTACAAAAACAGAAACAATTTAAAGACAAGCCCATTGACAGCTATATTCAAGTCGTGATGATTTTCTTGTGGGGCATCGGCATTTTGTTGGCGCTTTCTATCCTTTCGGGCAAGGAGCTCGTGTATTTCTTTACAGGCTTAGGAGCTATTTCAGCAGTGATTCTATTGGTGTTCAAAGACACTATTTTGGGCTTTGTTGCCAGTATTCAGATCAGTGCAAATGACTTGGTCCGCATCGGAGACTGGATTACTATGGAGTCTTATGGGGCAGATGGTGACGTTATTGAAATCAATCTTTCTACCGTTAAAGTGCGAAATTTTGACAACACCATTACTACAGTTCCTACCTATAAACTGTTGTCAAGTTCCGTAAAAAACTGGCGTGGGATGAGCGAGTCCGACGGGCGTCGCATCAAACGACCTATTTTTATAAGAGCCTCCTCTGTTCGATTCTTACATGCAGAAGAGCTAGAGCGTGTTTCCCAACTGGACCGATTTAAAAACGTTGTTGAAAGCAAAAAAGATGAAATTGAAGCCCACAATAAAGCGACTAAAGCAAATACATCTATTCCCCTAAACGGCCGAAACTTGACGAATTTAGGCTTGTTCAGGTCTTATATTCAAACGTATTTATCTCAACATCCCAATATCAATCAAGAGCTCACGGTGATGTGCCGACAGTTGGCCCCTACCCCACATGGGATACCATTGGAGGTCTACGCCTTTACATCAGATAAAGTGTGGAAAAATCACGAAGGAATATCGGCAGATATTTTTGACCATATTTTGGCATCAGCCTCTTTTTTTCAACTCAAGATATTTGAGTTTGAACAACAAGCAGCTGTTTTATAATTTTCACAAGCCTACCTAAAAAACAAAAAAGCCCTCCAATACAGGAAAGCTTCTCATGGGTTCTCCTACGAACCTCTTGCAAACAACTGTTTGCAAGCAACACAACGCGTTTAATTTTTAAAGCTTTAAAGCTTTGCGGTCTGGACGGGACTCGAACCCGCGACCCCATGCGTGACAGGCATGTATTCTAACCAGCTGAACTACCAGACCTTTTGCGTTAGGTGCGTGCAAATATACACGCATTTTCGGATACACAAAAGCAAAAAGTATATTGACTATAATTGTTGGTCGATCGCAGTGGCATAAACAGCCTTTGGCGAAACTCCTACCTTACGGTCAACAAGCTCTCCATTCTTAAACAAAAGTACGGTTGGAATGTTTCGTACCCCGAATTTGGCAGCAAACTCTTGGTTGTTGTCAACGTCTACTTTTCCAACAACGGCTTTGCCTTCGTATTCATTACTGAGCTCATCAATAATGGGACCTACCATGCGGCAAGGACCACACCACTCTGCCCAGAAATCAACCAATACAGGTTGACTGGATTTTAAAACAACTTCATCAAATGTTGCGTCTGTAATTTCTAGTGCCATAACTTATTTATTTTTTGATATTCAAATGTACATTGTTTTTTTACATATCAACACCATATTGCATCAGTAGTCGCTATTGAGATATTTGTATTTTCAATAGTTAGTTAAGCTTATAAGACACAGGGTATGCGTCCAAAGCTTCTAACAGCTCCCCGCCAACATGTACTTTAACTTTACGGCTCATGGTATGTAACTTAATCTCATCTTTCGTTTCATAGAATGTCATATCTACTTTGTGATCTCCCTTGTGTTTTTTAAATAGCTCTTCTAAAAAGGAAGCCAGCTTTTCGTCGGCATGAGCTACATCGAGTTTGAGCGTTATTTTGTTCGTACTAGAGGTTAAGGTGTCTTGAAGCAGTTGAAAAGCATTGAATTGCATTCTGGGGGCACCTCTTTTCCCTGTCTCACGATTCAGCCATCCTTCTCGTACAGAAGCCTTGACGTGGATAAAATTATCCTCAACCAAAAAGTGCCGGTATTTGAGGTACTCCTCCCCAAAGATTTTAAATTGATAAGACTCTTCAAAATCTTCTAACATAAACATGGCCCAACCTTTTCCGTTTTTAGAAACACGATGATCAACTTCTCCAACCATACCACCAAAACTCAGTTCTTTATTAACCAAAGCATCCATGTCATTGAACACCCCGAGTTTGGCATTACAAAAATGTTTCATCGCGGGCGCAAAATCATCAAGTGGGTGAGCTGAAATATAAATACCCACCACTTCTTTTTCTTGCTTTAGTTCTTTTAAAGCAGTCCAAGGCTCACAAGCAGGAAGTTCGGGTGTTGCGATGGTCACTGCAGCATCGGCACCAAACAAGCTCACCTGTGAAGATTGTTCGTTTTCTTGGTGTTGTGCGCCGTACTTAAGGGCCTTTTCCACGAAAGTTACCCCATCTCCATTGTGATGAAAATATTGGGAACGATGTGCGTCAGATAATGAGTCTAGCCCACCCGCAAGTATTAAACTTTCAAACGATTTCTTATTCGCTGCTCGAAGGTCTATACGCTGTGTCAAATCAAAAATAGATGTATACGGTTGCTCTTGACGATGTGCTACTATGGTCTCAACTGCAGCGCGTCCAACTCCCTTAACAGCACCCATACCAAAACGAATAGCGCCTTTGTCGTTTACTGTAAACTTGTAGAATGATTCATTCACATCGGGCCCTAGAACCAATATGCCCATCCTGCGACACTCCTCCATAAAAAAGCTAACCTGCTTGATATCATTCATGTTGTTGGACAATACCGCTGCCATATATTCTGCGGGGTAGTTTGCTTTTAGGTAAGCCGTTTGATAGGCAATCCAAGCATAGCAAGTGGAGTGTGATTTATTAAAGGCATACGAAGCAAAGGCTTCCCAGTCTTTCCATATCTTTTCAAGTATTTCTCTTGGATGACCACGCTCTTCTCCACCATTTAGAAACTTGGGCTTTAATTGCTCCAGTAAAGCAAAAATCTTTTTACCCATTGCCTTACGCAGCACGTCGGCTTCACCCTTAGTGAACCCTGCAAGTGCTTGAGACAACTGCATAACTTGCTCTTGATAAACTGTAATGCCATAGGTTTGTTTTAGAAACTGCTCCATGGCTGGCAAATCGTAAGAGATTTCCTCTTGACCATTCTTCCGCCGAACAAAACTCGGGATATATTCCAGTGGCCCAGGACGGTATAGGGCATTCATGGCAATCAGATCTTCAAACACATTAGGTTTTAAATCCCGAAGGTATTTTTGCATGCCCGCACTTTCATACTGAAAAACTCCAATGGTCTCACCGCGTTGAAACAAGGCGTAGGTAGCTGCGTCATCAAGGGGGAATTCATCTGGATTCAGCTCAATATTGCGCTGGTATTTGACAATTTTTACGGTGTCTTTTATAAGGGTCAGTGTCTTCAAACCCAAAAAGTCCATTTTTAGCAGCCCTGCATCCTCCACAACAGAATTATCAAACTGAGTAACATACAAATCGGAGTCCTTGGCCGTAGCAATTGGAACAAATTCTGTAATGTCATCGGGTGTAATGATTACACCACATGCATGTGTTCCTGTATTGCGTAAAGAGCCTTCAAGTATTTGGGCTTGTTTGATGGTTTCAGCCTCAAGATCATTTCCCTCAGCAATTGATTTCAATTGCGCAACACGAGCAAAGTCGTCAGCGCGTAAGGATTCTTTAAGGGCCTTGTCTTCAAGGTTGAAAATTTTCTTCAACTTCATGTTTGGCACCAACTTGGCCACTCTATCTGCATCACTTAATGACAAATCCAAAACACGTGCAGTATCACGAATAGAAGATTTGGCTGCCATGGTGCCATAAGTAATGATTTGCGCCACTTGGTTTGACCCGTATTTATCAATCACATAATCAATGACTTTTGATCTTCCTTCGTCGTCAAAATCAATATCAATATCAGGTAAACTTACACGATCGGGATTTAGGAATCGCTCAAAAAGCAAATCGTACGCAATAGGATCTATATTGGTTATCTTTAAACAATATGCCACCACAGAGCCCGCTGCAGATCCACGTCCCGGACCCACTGACACATCCATTTCTCTTGCAGCAGCAATAAAATCTTGTACAATTAAAAAATAGCCTGGATATCCTGTATTCTCAATAACGCTCAGCTCAAAATCTATGCGTTCTGTAAGTTCATCGTTTAAGCTTCCATAGCGAGCCTTAGCGCCTTCATAAGTGATGTGGCGCAAGTAGGCATTTTCGCCCCTTTTCCCACCATCAGCGTCATCTTCAGTAGACTGAAATGCATCGGGAATATCAAATTTTGGGAGCAATACTTCTCTTGCCAAATCAAAGGCCGTAATTTTATCGAGTATCTCCGGAATGCTCTCCAATGCCTGTGGCACATCAGCAAACAACTCTTGCATCTGTGCTGGCGTCTTAAAATAATATTCTTGGTTTGGAAGGCCATATCTATAACCACGGCCACGACCAATAGGTGTCGCTTGTTTTTCGCCGTCCTTAACACACAGCAATATATCATGTGCATTGGCTTCCTCTTGTTTTAAATAAAATACAGAGTTCGTAGCGACAAGCTTTACATCGTATTTTTTTGAAAATTGAATAAGCACAGGGTTGATGCGGTTTTCATCCTCCTGTTGGTGCCGCATGATTTCAATATAGAGATCCTCTTGAAAGTGTTCTTTCCACCACAACAGTGCATCCGCTGCCTGCTTCTCTCCAACGTTGAGTAATTTAGAAGGTACTTCACCATAGACATTGCCTGTAAGGACAATAAGGTTGTCTTTGTACTCTTGTATTAATTTTCTATCAACACGGGGCACATAATAGAAGCCTTTGGTGTAGGCTAAGGAAGATAGTTTCGATAAATTTTGATAACCAGCTTTGTTTTTGGCTAGGAAGACCATCTGGTAACCATTATCTCTGCGACTGCGATCTAGGTGGTCTTCACACACATTAAGTGTAATGCCTACTATGGGCTTGAGCGGCGGTCTGTCGTCCTCTTCAGCGCGCTTGGCATTAACTTGTTTGACAGATTTCACAAAATGGAATGCACCCATCAAATTGCCTAAATCCGTCAATGCTACGGCTGGCATTCCCATTTGATCGGCTGTTTCCGCAAGCTCTTTTACCCGTATGGTAGACTGTAAAACTGTAAACTGAGAAAGGGTGTGTAGGTGTGCAAAAGGAGTGCTCAGGGGTGCTTCGGTTGGCACAACTGGGGCTAACACAGGCTCTTGCTTGTTTTGGACGAGTTTTGCTGATGCTGTTTTAAGATTGGTGTGTGACAAGCCTATTAATGGCACGGTTTCCTTGAAGGTTTCATTTAGTCGTGAAACAAGGCGTTCACCAGCTGTTATTTGGTCTACGGGAAATTTGTTTATACGCAGCAATTCAAAAAAAGTACGCGCTGTAGCCTCTACATCTGCCGTGGCATTATGGGCTTGATCAAAATCATCATCAAATAAATTTTTGTAGAGTTCTGAAAGCGTTGGGAGTTTGAATTTTCCGCCCCTTCCCCCAGGAATTTGACATAGTGTAGCGGTATGCTCTGTACAAGTATCAAGAATGGGCGTGGTAGTTATGGAAGTATCCAAACCAAGACGGTCTAGCTCTGCTCCGATAATATTGATATCAAATTTGACGTTATGGCCAATGATATATTTGGATTTGGCCAATGCAGCCGTAAAATCAGCTAAGATTGAATTTATAGCACTTCCTTCTTTGGTCGCTAGTGCTGTGCTAATCCCGTGTATTTGTTCCGATTCATATGGGATATCAAAGCCTTCAGGGGAAACAATATAATCTTTGTGTTCGATAAAGACTCCAAAGTCATCGTGAAGTTGCCATGCAATCTGAACACATCGTGGCCAATTTTCATGATCAGAAATAGGCGCATTCCAGCGTTTGGGCAAGCCTGTGGTTTCGGTATCAAAGACTAAAAACATGCTAACAGATTAGTCAACTAATTTAGTGAAGTTCACATGTAAAATATACCCCAATGAATATGAAGTTATTAACGTTTGGTAAAATCAAAAAATAGTGTAGATTTGCCTCGCATTAATAACCAGGGTTTTGCACCCAAAAATTTAATTTGATATGTCAGTAAAAATTCGCCTTCAAAGACACGGTAAAAAAGGAAAGCCCTTCTATTGGGTAGTTGCAGCAGATGCACGTTCAAAGCGAGATGGTCGCTACCTTGAAAAATTAGGTACTTACAACCCCAACACCAACCCAGCAACATTAAAAATCGACGTTGACAGCGCTGTTCATTGGCTTCAAAATGGAGCACAACCAACAGACACGGCTCGTAACTTACTATCTGAAGTAGGTGCTATGTTGAAAAATCACCTCGTTAATGGTGTTCACAAGGGTGCGCTTAAAGAAGAAGACGTTGAAACAAAATTTGAAGCATGGTTAGCTGACAAAGCATCACGTAACAATGTTAATATTGAAAAACTTTCCAAAGCTAAAGCCGACGAAAAAGCAAAAATGATTGCTGCTGAAAAAGAAGTTAGCGAAAAGCGTAAGGCTGATGCAGAGGCTGCAATAGCAGCACAAGAAGCCGCTGTTGCGGCGGAAGAAGCTGCTGCTGCGGAAGAAGCTGCACCTGAAGTTGCTGCGGAAGAAGCTGCTGCTGCGGAAGAAGCTGCACCTGAAGCTGTTGCGGAAGAAGCTGCGCCAGAAGCTGCTGCGGAAGAAGCTGCACCTGAAGTTGCTGCGGAAGAAGCTGCACCTGAAGTTGCTGCGGAAGAAGCTGCTGCGGAAGAAGCTGCGCCAGAAGCTGCTGCGGAAGAAGCTGCTGCGGAAGAGGCTGCGCCAGAAGCTGCTGCGGAAGAAGCTGCACCTGAAGCTGCTGCGGAAGAGGCTGCACCAGAAGCTGACGAGAAGTCAGAATAACACCAACACATGCGTTTCGAAGACTGTTTTTTTCTTGGAACAGTTGTCGGTAAATACAGTTTTAAAGGCGAAGTACTCCTAAAGCTAGATACTGACGAGCCAGAGGCATATCAATCTCTTGATAGTCTTTTTATCGCTCAAAACAATGCGCTTATCCCTTTTTTTATTGAGAAGTGTTCCATGCACAAGCCTGGGCTATTGCGTCTTCGCTTGGAGGATGTCGACAATGAAGAGGATGCCAATCTAATACTTAAGTCTAAGGCGTATTTGCCACTAACTAAGCTTCCTAAACTTACTGGAAAAAAATTCTATTACCACGAAATCATTGGTTTTGATGTTATAGACAAGAACTTGGGAGCTATTGGTTCCGTTGTAGCTATTAATGAGCATACGGCTCAGGCAACCATAGAAGTTTCCATTGGGCAGAAAATTGCTTTAATTCCAATAGTTGATGAAATCATTCTAGAGGTCAAAAGGGGTGCGAGATCCATATACGTTGACACACCAGCAGGCTTAATTGATCTTTACACTAAAGATGTATAGGGCTTTATGCTTTATAATGCTTTGTTCAGCGCTCAGCCATGCGCAAGTGCAACAGTTAGCAGAAGTGATTTTACGTGCACAACGAATACAGAGCAGTATTCAACCCATAAGCCAAACAGATATTGCGCAAGACAGCTTACTGCTAAAACAAGATATAGGGGAGCTATTACAAGGCGTACCAAGTTTATTTGTCAGCAGTCAGCAAAATTTTAGTCAAGACACACGAATATCAATTCGTGGATTTGGCACACGTGCCACTTTTGGTATCCGCGGCATTAAGGTTTTATGGGATGGCATCCCCATGACGACACCCGATGGCCAAACCCAACTGGACCACATTCCATTGTCGTCCTTGGGAACTATTGAAGTTATTCGGGGTGTTTCTAGCGGGCTATATGGGAATGCATCTGGAGGTGTTATCATGCTCAAAAGCTCACCGATTAAACCTAAAAAAACACTTACCGCCACCTATGGCGACTTCGGCAGCCAACACTTGGTTGGCAGCTATAGCTCCAAGAATGAAAAGAATCTTTTTCGCGCGGTTGCTGAACACAAAAAATACCACGGCTATCGACAT